>OGZV01000004.1_pt1 | contig 222411 bp, 216 predicted proteins | sample 1576861 | NCBI WGS metagenome assembly OGZV01 (sample SAMEA3541501, study PRJEB24748) | human gut metagenome | biome: human gut; feature: human-associated habitat; material: faeces | place: China | collected 2012
TGCCATACGACAAGTGCCCGTGTTATCACATACTAAATCCCAATCTTGGTAGTTTCCAATACCTTTGATTGATGTTGAAGCTGCCATTGCAGTAAATGGTAATAATGAGAGAAGAATAACTTTTTTCATGTTATAAATGCCTAAAAGAAGATTTGCAAAAATTCGTCAAATCTAACCGCTTGTATTAAGTGTTGTTTGTTTATTTGACGATGACGTTACTAACAAAAATAGGTAACTGCCACGTACCTCCGGGAAGCCCTTTACAAGAGCCAGTTGTCCACTCTGAAGTACGGATAAAGATTTTGCCATTCCATACTGCATCTTCACTGTTCCAGCAATCACCTATTACTCGCCCCTTGTAAATGCCTCTTACAAACGCATAACCTTGTTTTTCATCATAGCCTGCTTCGTTGTACTGATCCGCCAACACTTGTTCTACTTTGCTCAGTTTGTCATCGAGTACAGCATAGTAATTAGTGTATTGATAAGCGGCTCTGGCACAGAGTGCTTCAGCTAATACCTTGTTTTGTGTTAAGGGATAAAGCGTTATATCTTGGCTTTCTAAGTCTTCATCAACGCAGCCATCGTGAGCCTTACGTAACAGTGCTAGAACATGATTAAATTGTTTTTCACCGTGTTTTAATTCTATTGTTTTGCGGTTGTTCACGCTAACAGCATCAATTTTGGGTTTAACTTTTGGCGCTAATACAGCATGTTTTTCTTGACCTTGGCGAATGAGTGCGGAAGGGGTATTTAATCGTTGTTGGAATTCATCCATTTTGAGCATGGCTGCTGCTGCGCCTTTGTCTGACACTTTAAGCGTGGTTTTCCCATAGGTGAGACGAATTTCGCTCTCTTTTTTCAATCCGCTAAGTAATGCCTTGGTTTGCTCTTCAGTCAGCTTATCTGGCTCGTCGTCAGAAATATGCTTGACTTTGCCTAATGATGTACTGTTTAACCAAATTTCAATGTCTTGACCGATTTGAACATCACGGTCGGCTTCACCGAATGGTAAAATAGTGAACTTTCCTTCCACTGCAGCATTTTCACCTGCCGCGCGAGTAAATAAAATAGAAACTGGATCGTCTCCTTTCTCTTGATAACCTGCCATACGACAAGTGCCCGTGTTATCACATACTAAATCCCAATCTTGGTAGTTTTCTCCAATACCTTTGATTGAAGTGGCCATTGCTGCTACTGGCAATAAAGTTAATAACAATACTTTTTTCATCTCAAAGTTCCTTTTTTGATGGGCGTATTACAATAATGCTGCCGCTGCTTTATCCAAATACCATTCCGTCACCCCATTTTTTGCTTTAATTTTGGCTGCAGGGTAAGGCAGATTTTCTGCAGGAGTCGTTTGGATTTCTTTTAAAATATCCGCTTTGCTTTCGCCAGTGACCAAATAGGTAATGCGTTTAGCTTGTTCAATGAGTTTGGCTGTTTTAGAAATGCGGATTTGACCGCTTTCAGGGTGTTTTGCCATGACAGCAAGGTTTTCATCATCAAAATTGGTTTGATGTGGGAAAAGAGAAGCGGTATGACCGTCCGTTCCCATACCTAAAATAATCCAATCAAAAACACCGTTTGGAATGACCGCACTTAATTCTTCTTCGAAGCGTTTTAGTTCAAAGTGCGGTTCATTTTCGCCACGAATTCTGTGGATGTTTTCCGTTGGAATTTGAATATGATTGAATAAGAGTTTTTGCACTTCACCATAATTGCTTTCTGAATCGGTTGGTGGAACCATGCGATCATCACCCCACCAAAAATGGAGATTTTTCCAGTTAATTTGTTCTGCATAAGGCGCTTTGGCTAAGGTTTTGAATAACAGCTTAGGCGTTGAGCCGCCAGAAAGGGAAATATGTACGGGATGATTTAATTGGCTATAAATCACAAATTCTTGGGCGATCTTTTCAACTGCGTGTTGAGCCGTTGGGAAGGTGATGGTGTTCATGTTTGCTTCTCTTTATATTGGATATAAGCCTTCTTCCGCTTGTAGGGAAGAAGGTTTGCGATTGATGATTAAACCTTTTTCTTCATTTTGCCACTTGGTTTACGCCATACGCGACCACTTTTCGCGATAAGTTTTTCCGCCGCAACAGGTCCCCAAGTGCCGGCTTCATATTCGTAAATTCGACCGCCTGATTCTTTGTAATTCAAAATTGGCTGCACAAATTTCCATGCAGCGTGCACCGCATCAGTACGAGCAAAGAGTGTCGCATCACCTTTCATCGCATCAAGCAATAAGCGCTCATAAGCCGTCAGGACTTGGTCATCGGCTAAATCAGCATAACGGAAATCCATAGATACTTCTTTCGCTTCAAAGCCTGCCCCTGGTTTTTTCAAGCCGAAACGCATTGAAATGGCTTCATCGGGTTGAATACGGATGATCAATTTATTCTCAGGTGCATTTTGACTGAATACCGGATGTGGTGTAGTTTTAAAGTGAATCACAATTTCCGTCACACGTGCCGGTAAGCGTTTACCTGTACGCACATAGAAAGGCACGCCAGCCCAACGCCAGTTTTCAATTTCGCAACGTAGCGCCATAAAGGTTTCCGTGCGAGAGTTAGCTGGAACGCCTTTTTCTTGTAAATAGCCTTTGACTTCTTTACCATCAATTTCGGCTGCAGTGTATTGGCCAAGCACTAAGTTGTGTTCAACGTCATCTTGCGTTAATGGACGTAAAGAATGCATGACTTTGGCAACCTCATCACGCATCGAGTTCGCATTGATGATTGCGGGCGGTTCCATGGCAACCATGGCTAAAACTTGTAATAAGTGGTTTTGGAACATATCACGCATTGCACCGGAGCCATCATAATAGCCGCCACGTTCTTCTACACCAATCGCTTCAGCACCAGTAATTTCTACATAATCAATGAAATTACGGTTCCAAAGTGGCTCGAACCAACCATTTGAGAAGCGTAAAACAAGTAAGTTTTGTACGGTTTCTTTACCAAGATAATGGTCGATACGATAGATTTGATGTTCTTCAAAGAAACGATGAATTTGGACGTCGAGTTCTTGTGCTGTTTTTTCATCGTAACCAAAAGGTTTTTCGACAATAATCCGTTTCCAACCGTCTTTTTCTGTGTTTAAACCATGGGCCGCAAGGCATTCTGGAATCACACCATATAAGCTTGGTGGGGTAGACATATAGTAAAGGGTGTTGCCGTTTGTTTGATATTTGTTATGTAATTCTTCTAAACGGGGGACTAATTTACCGTAATCAGCTGCATCTGATGTATTTACTGCTTGATAATAGAGATGGCTACAAAAAGCATCTAACGTTTCTGGTGTGGTTTCTTCTGTTTCAAGTAACGCTTCACGCATTTTTTCACGGAAAGTGTCATCGTTTAATTCTGTACGAGCAACACCCAATACAGAAAATTGGTTTAAACGCCCAAATTTGAAAAGATTATAAAGTGCTGGAATGAGTTTGCGGTGAGTTAAATCACCAGAAGCACCAAAAATTACGATACAGTTATTATTCGTTTGCATATTATTCCTTATTGTTCCGAGTAGTGTTTTTAAATAATGCAATATATTACTGCACTTTACCAATCGAACCAATCAATTAAATTGAAAGACAGATGCCCAATTTTGTGTATTATCTGACACCATCACAAAGTTTGGATTAATTAAACTTTCACGCTGATTATAGGTGAGTGGCTGAAATTGTGGATCGAAAATTCCCCCATTGATTTCAGCTAATAAAATTTCAGCGCCAGCAGTGTCCCATTCGCCGGTTTTGCCGAGGCGAATATAGCAATCAACAGTCCCTTCTGCGACCAAACCGCTTTTTAAGCTACTCGAACCGACCACCGTAAATTCGCATGCCAAATTCTTCGCCAAAATTGACCGCACTTTTTCTTGTGAGGTGGTGGCGCCTACGGCGATTTTTAACGGTTGAGTAAGATCGATTTTTCGTGGTTGTAAGGCTGTTATTTCTTTGTCACTCTGTTTGAATGCCCCGAAACCTTTCATGGCGTAATAGGTGATATTTAAAATAGGGAAGTGAATGACTCCTAGTACAGGTTGATGATTTTGTACGAGTGTAATCAAAACGGAAAATTGATCCGTGCGATTAATAAATTGCTGTGTGCCATCAAGGGGATCGATTAACCAATAGGTTTGCCAAGTTTGGCGTTGTTCAAAGGGAATATTGCAGTTTTCCTCTGAAAGAACAGGGATATCGGGGAAAAGTGCGGTCAGTTTTTCGATTAAAAATTGGCTGACAAATAAATCCGCCTCTGTAACAGGTGTGTTATCCGATTTGGTTTGTATTGCCACATCCTGTTGGTAAAAACGAGCCAAATGTTTTCCCGCTTCATTGGCAAGCGTGCGGACTTGATCGAGAAGAGATTGAGATAATTGCATATTTATTCTCTACTTTGATTTCGGTAATAACAAGGAGAGGAAAATTGTCGTATAGATTGCCATGATGGCAGAGCCACCTAAGATGAAGGATATACGGTCAGTGAGGTATTTCGTATTTGGTGCGATCACGACATTACCGATACTCCAATAAACAAAAATAATGATAAATGAAAAAAGGAGAATTTTCTTCCAATGATGGCGTAGATAACTTCGGCATTTGGCAACGTAAGCATTGATTATCGCCGGAACCGTGAGTGGCCAAAATGTCAGAGAGAAACCAAATAACACAGAGTCGAAATAGCCTTCTCTGTAGTCGTCTAGGTCGAAAAGGACATAAGCGATAACACTGCCTATCAGCTGCGTAACTAGTGGGAAGATAATAATCGCTTTTAAATAAGGGGATTGAGTTGACACCTTTAACTCCTAGAAAAATAGGCTATCCGAGGACAGCCTATTTTCATCCATTATTTTGATTTCTTCGCACGTAATACACGAGAAACGAAAATAAAGACACCGAAGATAAACACGGCAAGACCGAGTAATTCGCCTATATTATCCCAGTTTTCTAATGCTAAGGCTAATGGTGCTTCAGATCCGCCTGATGTCACAGATGCCGCAATAATGAAGGCTAAGATCACGCCCATTAAACTTTCACCGACAATTAAGCCTGCCGCGAAAAGCGTACCGAAACGTTCTGCTTTTTTCTCCACTTCTGTATCGTTAGTGCGTTTTGCATAACTCTTAATATTGCGTGTAATAAGCCATGCCATCACCGCACCGACCACAACTGGCATATTGATTGATGGTGGAAGGTAAATACCAATACCGACTGCTAATACTGGTAGCGCGAAGCGACCGTTGCTGGTTTTACGCATAAGCGCATCTACGATGATTAACACCACACCTAAACCTACACCACTTAAAATGTAAGTCCATTCTAATTGGTTGGTGAAAATACCTTTTGAAATGGTGGTCATAATGGTCGCTTGCGGTGCAGAAAGTGCTTGTGTTGGATCCATGTCTGGACGTGGTAATGCACCCGTGAAACCATAAGCGTGGTATAAAATTTCTAATACCGGCGCAATCACTAATGCACCAACGAAACAACCAATGATTAACGCAACCTGTTGTCTCCAAGGTGTTGCTTCAACTAAAAGACCGGTTTTTAAGTCTTGTAAGTTATCGTTTGAAATAGTGGCGGTGGTTAATACGATAGATGCCGTGAATAAGGTCAATGCGGTTAAGAATTTTTGACCGTCTGCCGTTTCAAATAAGCCACTGCTTTTACCAATGGTTACTAAAACAAGTGAAATCACGATGACGGAAATAATCCCGATACCAGAAATAGGGCTAGAAGATGAGCCCACAAGTCCTGCCATATAACCAGACGCTGCTGCGACGAAGAAACCAATTAATACCGCGAGTAGAGTACAAACTACCACTAATAAGACGGCAAGTTCAGCAGAGATTGGTGCCGCTGCAACGAAGTGATATAAGGAAATCACGATTAATACGACAGTCGCCAATAAAATATAAATAATGGTTTTTGGTGATAAGTCGATATCAATACGATGTTCTGATTCAGCTTGTGAGCCTTTTAACATACGGAAAGAATGAACCATCCCTTCAATCATTGGCTTGAGAAGGATTAATAATGTCCAAATTGCTGCAATACCGATAGTACCCACACCGATAAAGCGAACTTTGGTTTTCCATTCGGTCATCGCGTAGCTCACGATGGATGCATCGGTTGGCATATCACCCGTTGCGGTGAAATAAGGCACAGCCACACCCCAAGCGAGGAATGTACCGAATAACATTGCAAGACCGCCCACGATACCAATTAAGTAACCCGCACCGACTAATGCAAGAGAGAAACCCATCGGTAATTGGAAAACGGCTTTGCCGTTAGAGAACCATGCACTTGCACTATCAGACATGACACGTAATGCGTTAGTTAAGAACGCAACAGTCCCTGCAAAAATACCGCCATAAGCGATATCTTTTACACCGCTGTCACTTTCGTCATTATTGCCTGCTTTTAAGATTTCAGCCGCAGCCACACCTTCAGGGTAAGGTAAGTCGCTGTTTACCACCATCGCACGACGTAATGGAATAGTGAATAGTACGCCCAACGTACCGCCAGAGGCACAGATAAGTACAGTTTGCCAGAATGGGAATTCTTGCCAGTAACCCATCATTAACAGGCCAGGAAGAACGAAAATAACAGAAGACAAGGTCCCCGCTGATGAAGCTTGGGTTTGCACCATGTTATTTTCTAAGATACTGGAATCCTTGAAGAATTTTAAAATTGCCATAGAAATTACGGCAGCCGGAATAGAGGAGGCAAATGTCATCCCCACTTTAAGACCCAAATAAACGTTAGATGCAGTGAAGATCACTGTAATTAACGCCCCAAGGAACATCCCCCGGAAGGTCAATTCTTTTAAATTATTATCAGACATAAATTTTCCTATATATATTTTTTGAAAAATGGCGATACATTCTCAAAAAAAGAATATTTATGCAAGTTTTCTTTAAATTTAATCGCTTGCAATTAGAATTTATTTAAATTTATTCAATTAAATTTATCGTTTTTTTAAGTGATCGCGTAAAGAATAAAGTGCAGCAAGATTTCTTGCCTCATTAAATTCATCACTCACTAGTAGGGCATCAAGTTGAGATAAAGGGTAGCGTAAGATTTCTAGAGGTTCGGGTTCATCCCCTTCCAGTTGATTTGGGTATAGATCTTCACCTAGTAAAACGTGCATTTTGTGCCCCATGATTTGTGGATTGATCTTCATCGTGCGTAAAAATGTCCATTTTTTTGCGCCAAAACCAATTTCTTCCTGCAATTCACGATTAGCACTTTGTTCGGGCGTTTCTCCTGTATCCATTCCACCTTTTACAAAGCCTAGCTCATATTGTTCTGTTCCTACCGCGTATTCACGAACAAGAAGTAAATCTTCACCATCAATCGCAATCACCATCACGGAGTCTCGATTGAAAGGGCGAAAACGTTCATAAGTGCGGTCAATTCCATTGGAGAATTTGAGTTCGACAGCTTGAATTTCAAACAAACGGGATTTTGCCACGGTGGAAAGGGAGAGAATGTGTGGAAGTTGTTTTTTCATAATATTAGCCCTATTATCTTGTTATTGGCTCATCATACGCAAAGTGAGAGAAATAGGAAGAGTTATGGCTGAAAATAACGAAGTACGATTAGATAAATGGCTTTGGGCGGCGCGTTTTTATAAAACCCGTAGCATTGCGAAAGCAATGATTGAAGGGGGCAAAGTCCATTACAACGGTCAACGAGCAAAAGTGAGTAAAAATGTAGAAATCGGTGCCATGATTAAGCTCCGTCAAGGCAGCGATGAAAAAGAAATTGAAGTGATTGCGTTGAGTGACCAACGTCGTGGCGCCCCTGAAGCCCAATTGCTTTACCAAGAAACGGCACAGAGTGTGAAAAAACGCGAGGAAATGGCGTGGGCAAGAAAAAATAATGCGCTTTCAATGCCACATCCTGATCGTCGTCCAAACAAAAAAGAACGTCGAGATTTATTGAAATTTAAACACCAAGATGAGTTCTAGAAAACAAAAGTGCGGTCAAATTTAGCCGCACTTTTGATTCATTATTTTGTTCTGTTTGGATTCCATCCACATAGTTTAGCCAATCGAGAGTATTCCTCATCTGGCATACTTTTGATGTGATCTGGATGAATGTAACAATCTTCATATACTTTGTCGTGAACTTGATCGACCAAAAAGCATCCATTAAGAAGGAAAACAGAGCCAATTGCTAGGCATGCTGAACTTATTTTATAGATTATTTTCATTTGTTATCCTTTAATGATTTTTATGACTTGTACTGTATAGAATTTTGTCGGTATAAGCCATCGCAATCGCTGAAATCAAGAAAGAAAAATGAATAATCACTTCCCACATAATTGTTTTTTCAGGAATTTTTGACGCATTCACAAAGGTTTGCAATAAGTGAATAGACGAAATACTGATAATTGACATGGAAAGTTTAACTTTCAGTACAGTTGCATTCACATGGCTCATCCATTCAGGTTGATCAGGGTGGTTTTTCGTGCGCAGTTTTGAAACAAAAATCTCATAACCGCCTAATGTTACCATTACTAATAAGTTAGCAATCATTACCACATCAATGAGATTGAGTACGGCGAGCATAATGGTGTCTGCATCCATTTCATTAACATTGGTGATGAGATACCACAAGTTTTTCATAAACTTGTAGGCATAGATGCCTTGTACAACAATTAAACCTAAATAAATAGGCACTTGTAACCAACGACTTGCAAAAATCGTTTTGCTTAGAAAGTTAGTCTGCTCATTATATTTTGCACATGGATCCGTGATTTCTTTTTGTTCCGTAGCCATAAATTCCCCACAAATAAAATTAAAATAAAAAAGTGGCAAGAAAATAGCCGCTTCTAAAGAAAAATTCAACAGATATGTATTATTTTTCCTCATTTTCGGTAGTGATAAGGGATAGTCGCGTTAAATCCACGTCATTATTGAGCAATTCAACGTTTGGCATGCTCTTGTTAGCTTTCGCTGACAAGTCTTTAAAGCGTTCCACTTTCCCCACTAAACCTTGTTGCCCCACAAGGGCAGTGACAGTGCTGTTGTATTGATTGCTTACAGTGGAAAGAGTATTGCCCAGTTTGTTTAAACGTTCTGCCACCAAGCAAATCTGGTTGTAAATTTCACCTGCTTTTTCAGCGATTTCTTTCGCTTCGGCGTTGCCGCGTTCGATACGCCATAAATTCGCCACGGTACGTAAAATTGGCATGAGGGTCGTGTGCGAAACCATAATCACATTTTTCTCATAGCCATAATTAAACAGACTTGGGTCTAATTTTAAGGCTTCAATATAAGCAGGTTCCACTGCGATGAACATCAAGACAAAATTAGGACTGCGCATACCAATCAAATTGCTGTAATCCTTGCGGTGCAAGTCATCAATGTGATTTTTCAGGGCTTTAATATGCTCCCTTAGTAAACGCTCACGTTCGAATTCATCCTCAGAATTGACCGCACTTTCGTAAGCATTCAATGACATTTTGCTATCAATGATGATGTTTTTCTCATCGGGCAGATTGAGCACAAAATCAGGATAGTTTCGACCGCCTTGTTCATCTTTAAAATGGGCCTGCGCACTGTAATGCACGTTTTCAATCAAACCTGCCAACTGAAGTGCGCGCTCAAGTTGCACTTCTCCCCAGTTGCCTAGGGTTTTCTTTTCCCCTTTTAGCGCAGAAGTTAAATTATTAGCCTCTTGTGACATATTTAAGCCAATTTCCAACACCTTTTTGATTTCTGCTTCTAAGCCTGCATTGCCTTTTACGGATTCTGAATGGATTTCATTCACTCGTTTTTGAAAGCCTTCGATTTGTTCACGGAAAGGCTTCAACAAGGTTTCCAATGCGGTTTGATTGGTTTGATTAAAGGATTGGCTTTTTTCTTCCAAAATGCGGTTGGCCAGATTTTGGAACTCTACGCCTAGCTGTTGTTTGGATTGCTCAATATGTTGCTGCTGTTCGGCAAAATGCTTTTCTTTTTCAGAAAGCGTGGTTTTGAGCTCTGTTAATTCTTGTGAAAGTGCGGTCAATTTTTCCTGTGTTTTTTGTTGTTCTTGTTCTTTTCTAAGTACATTTTCTTGCGCTTGTTGTAATTGACCTTGCAAGCTTTCAGCTTGTGCTGACGCGATCCCAAAACGCTCTTTTAATGCGGTGATTTGCCCGCTGATTTGATCGTGGCGGAGCTGTTCTTCATCCAATTCTTTTTCTAAATATTGGATTTTTTCATCACGTTCATTAAGGCGAGTTTGCAAGCCTTCTGTATGGGTTTGTGCTTTAACAGCTTGTTGTTCTAGCTGATTTTTGATCACGCTTAAGGAATCAAAACGCTCAGCTAATTGATTGTAATCGTTGATGGTTTTATTGAGATCTTGTTGTAATTCTTGCGTATCTCGTTTGCTGCGGCTTAATAGAAAAAGCATCACAATGCTGATAAAAACCAGTACGGCAATGATAATTAAATATTGATTAGACGTGAGTTCTGACATAAATAGGCTCCTAGAAACGCAAAAATTTTAGCATATTCCCAGGAACTTTTTAAAAATTAAGAGGATTTTCACTAGATAAGAAAAGTGCGGTCAAAAATAACCGCACTTTTTTTAGGAAGATTAGTAGTTTGAGTTAATCAATACTTCTTCACCGTAGCCACCAAGGGTTGGCATTGGTTGGTAAGTTGAGTTTGCTGCACGCATTAAACGAATACCACGGATACCCGCTTCTTTTGCGGCTAAGATATCGTCATCGCTGTCACCATAGTGAATGCTCACTTTGTGTTGGATGATACCTGGGGTTTTATTGTATTTAGTTGGAAGATCACGGCCACCCATGAACTCTACTGGGTGCATGTCTTTAATATTAAAGGCTTTTTGTAATACAGGGGTTACACCATCTTTATCACCCGCTGTACGACCCGTGATGAAATAAATTTGGTCACCGCGAGCTTGGTGCATATTAATTAAATCTACCGCGATTTGTTTTGGAATGGAATATTGGTCACAACCTGCATTCACTTCATTCCAGAAATCTTGATTTTTTAAGTAATCATGTTTACCTGGTGAGTATTTTTCTTGGCCGTGATAGAAACAAGGGCTACTGAAAAGTACAGTATCGTCAATGTCGAAGCTCACATTAATGGGTGCTTTGCCTTCCAATTCTTTTTTCAATTGTTCAACAGAGATCCAGTGAATCGGTTTTTGCTCTGTCATTTCACGAGCATTCGTACCTTGTTCAGTGTAAGGTTCTTTGTTTGATGCAAAAGTAGAGACTGCGCTTGCCGCTAAAATTGCAATGGCAGAAAGTTTAAGTAAATTTTTCATGTTTTCCTCATTAAGTAGTTTGTTTTATTTGTAACAAATCATATTCCTTTAAAATAAAAGTGTGAAATAATAGCAATCGTTTGCTATTTTAAAAAGTGATCTTTGTCACATTTTTTTAAACTGATTGTCTAATAAAGCATCAAAGGAAAATTTCCCCTTGAATTTGGCGGAATCGATCGCCATATAACGAGTAACTTTTCTTAAAAGAAGGATAAAAAGAATGACAACAATTGTAAGCGTACGTCGTAATGGCCAAGTGGTTGTTGGGGGCGATGGACAGGTTTCATTAGGCAACACAGTGATGAAAGGGAATGCCCGTAAAGTACGCCGTTTATATAATGGCAAAGTTCTAGCTGGTTTCGCAGGTGGTACAGCCGATGCGTTCACCTTATTTGAATTATTTGAGCGAAAATTAGAAATGCATCAAGGGCATTTGTTAAAAGCCGCGGTGGAATTAGCCAAAGATTGGCGAACCGATCGTGCGTTACGTAAATTAGAAGCGATGCTGATTGTGGCGGATGAAAAAGAAAGTTTAATCATTACCGGTATTGGTGATGTGGTGCAACCAGAGGCCGATCAGATTTTAGCCATTGGTTCTGGCGGTAATTATGCATTATCGGCAGCCCGTGCGTTGGTGGAGAATACTGATTTATCAGCTCGTGAAATTGTGGAAAAATCTTTAAAAATTGCCGGTGATATTTGCGTGTTTACCAATACAAATTTCACTATCGAAGAATTACCGAATAAATAAGGAAAAATTATGTCTGAAATGACCCCTCGTGAAATTGTTTCCGAATTAGATCAACATATTATCGGCCAAAAAGAGGCGAAAAGAGCGGTTGCGATCGCATTACGTAACCGTTGGAGAAGAATGCAGTTGCAAGAACCACTTCGCCATGAAGTGACCCCTAAAAATATTTTAATGATTGGACCAACGGGTGTGGGTAAAACTGAGATTGCACGCCGTCTTGCAAAATTAGCTAATGCACCGTTCATTAAAGTGGAAGCGACCAAGTTCACCGAAGTGGGCTATGTGGGCAAAGAAGTGGACTCCATTATCCGTGATTTAACGGACAGTGCGATGAAATTAGTTCGCCAACAAGAAATTGCGAAAAATCGTGCGAAAGCAGAAGATGCAGCGGAAGATCGTATTTTAGATGCATTATTGCCCCCACCAAAAAATCAATGGGGTGAAGTGGAAAACCACGACACCAACAGCAGCACTCGCCAAGCGTTCCGTAAAAAATTACGTGAAGGTCAATTAGACGATAAAGAAATAGAAATTGATGTGTCGGCGGGTGTTTCAATGGGTGTGGAAATCATGGCACCTCCAGGCATGGAAGAAATGACCAATCAGTTGCAATCTATGTTCCAAAGCCTGGGTTCGGATAAAACCAAAAAACGCAAAATGAAAATTAAGGATGCATTAAAAACCTTAATTGACGATGAAGCGGCAAAATTGATTAACCCAGAAGAATTAAAACAAAAAGCCATTGATGCTGTTGAGCAAAATGGTATCGTGTTTATTGATGAGATCGATAAGATCTGTAAAAAAGGCGAATACAGTGGTGCGGATGTCTCACGTGAAGGTGTGCAACGTGACTTATTGCCATTAGTGGAAGGTTCAACGGTTAATACCAAACACGGGATGGTGAAAACCGATCATATTCTCTTTATTGCATCAGGTGCATTCCAAGTGGCGCGTCCATCGGATTTAATCCCAGAGTTGCAAGGTCGTTTGCCGATTCGTGTTGAATTATCAGCATTAACGGCAGAGGATTTTGAGCGTATTTTAACTGAGCCAAATGCATCATTAACGGAGCAATATAAAGCCCTCATGGCAACAGAAGGCGTGAGCATTGAGTTTACACAAGATGCAATCAAGAAAATTGCCGAAGCAGCCTTCCGTGTGAATGAGAAAACGGAGAATATCGGTGCAAGACGTTTACATACCGTTATGGAACGTTTAATGGATAAAATCTCATTTGATGCGAGCGAAATGGACGGTCAAACCGTGAATATCGATGCTGCTTATGTGATTGATGCTTTAGGCGAAGTGATTGAGAATGAAGATTTAAGTCGATTCATTCTGTAATGAAAGTTTAGATAAAGAAAAAAGTGCGGTTATTTTTAACCGCACTTTTTTTGTCTCTTAAATGAAGATTAGTGACCGCCACAACCACAGCCGCCATGACCGTGTCCGTGATCATGATCGTGTTTATGACCACCGCCACAGCAACCGCCGTGTCCATGATCGTGATCATGGTGATGATGACCATGACCGCCACAACCGCAGCCGTGACCACCTTCATCATCGTGATGATGGTGATGATCGTGTTCGCCATGCACGTGACCGTGAGCAATTTCTTCTAATGTTGCTTCACGAGTACCAACAACTTCAACAGTGAAGTGTAATTCTTGACCCGCTAACATGTGGTTACCATCAACTACCACTTCATCGTCATCCACTTCAGTGATCACAACAGGAACAGGGCCGATATCTGTGTCAGCTAAGAAACGCATACCAACCACCACTTCATCTACACCTTGGAATACATCTTTTGGTACACGTTGAACCATGTTTTCATTGTATTCGCCGTAGCCTTCTTCTGGTTGAACACGTACTTCAAATTTGTCGCCAACTTCTTTACCTTCTAAGGCATTTTCAAGACCAATGATCAAGTTATTGTGGCCTTGTAAATATTCTAATGGTTGATTTGCTGGTGCTTCATCAACTAATACACCGTCTTGAGTACGTACTTGGTAAGCGATACTCACAACCGTATTTTTTGCTACTTTCATATTGTTTTCCTTATTAAAAAAATCGTCGTTCATTGTATAGAAAATTATTCTTTAAGCAATGCAATTCGCGCATTCACACTGACTTTAACTTTCTCTTTGCCACTTTGAGTGTAAGTTTCATCTTTCCCACTCGAGTATAAACTTTTAGAGCTTAGTTCGGCTGCAGCATAAGGGCGGAAATCAGCGACTGAATCATTAGCTGAGGAAATTTCAAGGTTCTGTATGCGATAACCTTTCACCTGCAAGGATTCTTGAATTAAGAGTGCTTTATCTTTAAGTTTTGCTAAAGCTTCTTTGGTTAATTCATTTTCTAAACTACTTAATTTTTCACGAGAAACAGAGGCATTGACCTGAGCAATGGCCAATACGCCATCTAGTTCATTTACTAATGTTGATAATGCTTGAGAGTCTTTACTTTCTAAGGTTAATCCTGCATGCGCAATCCAACCTTGCTGTTTGCCTTTATTATCGTAACGAACCATAGTATTACGAGAATTATCAGTAATTTCGACCGAGCTCTGTGCTTTCGCTAATTCAATGGCTTTATTCATTTTTTCTGCCATGGTTTTATTGAGCGCGGATAAATCATTGCCTTCCGCTTGGTAAAAAAGGGAGACTTGCAATAAATCACATTCTACTGCTTTTTCTGCTTCAACTGTAAAGGTTACATCAGCTGGATAATTCGGTACGGGTTCTTCTGCAAAAGAAGCGATAGGTAAGGCAAGTAATGCAAGAGAAAGTGCTTTGAGTTTCATTTTTTCATTCCTATTTGGGTAAGATAAAAATTAAGGGCGATTAACTCCCCCCACATTATTAATGTAAACGTTCGTTGTCGTCTTCGACATCTTCATCGTCAAAAAATTCGCCGTCATCGCCGTATTCATCATCTTCCGCATTTGGATCTTCAAAATACGTGCCCCAGCCATCATAAATACCTTTGTATTTTTCGACTAATGGTAAAATTTCTTTTTGTTGTGCATCGATAATTTCAGGCTTTAATTCCACTTCACTGATGATGTCAAAACAGAAAATGACCTTGCCATTTTCATCTTCAAATTCTTCTGCTTCTGACACTTCATAGCCTGCTTTGAAAGCATCCACGGCAATTTTTTCTAAGGTATCAAAATCATAATGGGCGATGTGATGTTCGATAATATAAAGCGCATCTGGATCGCTGCCGTCATTTAATAAATCCGTAATGATTTCACGGGTTTCTTCTTGAAGTTCGTTAAAGTTCGTCATAAGGCATTCCTTTTGTCAGAAAAAGTGCGGTCATTGTAGGGGATAAAGATGAAAATGTCGCTAAAAATTTATTCTCATTTCAGTTTGCCTTGAGGGGGCGGAAAGGTTAAAATTCTGCACGAATAAATTGTGCTTAATTTGCCCAGCTGATCACGCTATTTATTGCCGCGAAAAAGTTGGGCTTTCTTATTTTAGAACGAAAAAAAATGGTCAAACATCTCCCTTATTTCACCTTAAAAACACCGCCAAAAACAACCGCACTTTTAAAGCAAGAATTTGCTGATTTTATTGTGAAAGAAGATCTTGGCTATGAAATGTCAGGCGAAGGCGAATTTGTGGCGGTAAAAATCCGTAAAACGGATTGTAATACGTTGTTTGTGGGCGAAAAACTTGCCAAGTTTGCAGGTATTTCTGAGCGAAATATGGGGTATGCCGGTTTGAAAGATCGTCATGGTATTACAGAACAATGGTTTTGTTTACAAATGCCAGGTAAAGAAACGCCTGATTTTAGCCAATTTCAATTGGAAGGCGTCGAGATTTTAGACGTCACTCGCCACAATCGTAAAATTCGTACTGGTAGCCTTCAAGGAAATGCCTTCGAGATTTTATTGCGTGGCGCAAAAGAAAGTGACGAGTTGAATGAGCGCTTAAATTTTGTGGCGAAACAGGGTTTCCCTAACTACTTCACCGAACAACGTTTTGGTCGAGATGGCCATAATCTGACCCAAGCGATTCGTTGGGCGAAAGGGGAGATTAAGGTCAAAGATCGTAAAAAACGCAGTTTTTACCTTTCAGCGGCTCGTAGCGAAATTTTTAATTTAGTTGTGGCAGAACGAATTGAACAAAATGTGGCAGATCGGGTTCTAAGAGACGATATTGTGCAATTAAACGGATCGCACAGTTGGTTTAAGGCCGATGAAAATGAAGATTTAGCGGTTTTACAGCAACGTTTAAACGAGCAAGATATTTTGCTCACCGCGCCTTTAATTGGCGAAGAAAATTTATCTGCAAGTGCGGTCGAAAATCAAGTAGTTTTAGAACACCAGGTTTTCCAAGAATTAATGAAACAAGAAAGAATGAAAGCCGCTCGCCGCCCTTTATTAATGCAAGCAAAAGATTTCCATTGGACGTTTGTTGAAGAAGGATTGAAGCTCTCATTTTATTTGCCGGCAGGGAGTTATGCCACGGCATTGGTGCGAGAGTTAGTGAATATTAAGGAAGAAGAATAATGCGAATTTTAGTCAGCAATGATGACGGTTTTCACGCCGAAGGGATTCAAGTTTTAGCAAAAGAATTACGAAAAATTGCCGATGTGGTGATCGTCGCGCCGGATCGGAATCGCAGCGCAGCATCAAGCTCATTAACGCTTGTTGAGCCGCTTCGCCCTCGTCATTTAGATTGCGGTGATTATTGTGTGAATGGCACCCCCGCAGATTGCGTGCATTTGGCTTTAAATGGTTTTTTATCTGGCCAAGTGGATCTTGTGGTATCAGGCATTAATGCGGGTTGCAATATGGGGGATGATACGATTTATTCCGGTACTTTGGCCGCTGCATTGGAAGGGCGACATTTAGGATTGCCAGCCATTGCGGTCTCTTTAGATGGTCGTCAGCATTATGAAACAGCCGCTCGTGTGGTGTGTGATTTAATTCCTAAATTACATCCTCAATTATTGAACAAACGCGAAGTGATCAATATTAATGTGCCAGACTTGCCCTACGAAGAACTTAAAGGCATTAAAGTCTGTCATTTAGGCTATCGTACATCTGCAGCTGAAGTGATTAAACAAGAAGATCCTCGTGGCGAAAATATCTATTGGATTGGTCCCTCAGGCTTGCCTGAATATGATGGTGAAGGCACCGATTTCCATGCGGTAAAAAATGGTTATGTTTCCATTACGCCAATTCAAGCCGATCTTACGGCTCATCAGTCAATTGCTGCTTTACAAGATTGGCTGGAAAGTGAATAATGTGCCATTTTGAAACGAATTTTTCCCCATTGAACCCATGAAGGATAAGTGAATGAATATTTTTGGTGCGATGTACGATAAAACGATGCAATGGTCAAAACATCGCTTTGCCGTGTTTTGGCTATCCTTTGTGAGTTTTATTGAGGCCATTTTCTTTCCAATTCCACCCGATGTAATGTTGATTCCAATGTCAATGTCAAAGCCGAAAAGTGCGTTTCGTTTTGCGCTTTATACAGCGGTCGCTTCTGTAGTGGGGGGAATGATTGGTTATGCTATCGGCTATTATGCCTTTGATTGGGTTCAAGGTTATATTCAACAATGGGGTTACCAAGCCGCTTGGGAACAAGCTATGGCGTGGTTTAAAGAATGGGGCGTTTTAGTGGTCTTTGTCGCTGGTTTTAGCCCGATTCCTTACAAAGTTTTCACCATTTGCGCAGGCGTGATGCAAATGGCGTTTATCCCGTTTGTGATTACCGCGTTTGTGTCGCGTTTTGCTCGTTTTATTTTAGTGGCAAAACTCGCCGCATGGGGTGGAGAGAAATTCGCCGCGAAATTACGTAAATCCATTGAAGTCATTGGTTGGAGTGTCGTTGCTTTAGCCGTGATTATTTATATTATTTTAAAATAACAGGATGACCTTTTTTATGAATAAATTACTCTTTATTATTTCTAGTGCATTGCTGATTTCAGCTTGTACGGGAGAACCAAAAAAACAAGATCCCGACGCATTGCCAGATGGTATTATGCAACCAGTAGAAGGAACGGGAGCCGTTGCCGGTGGTAGCTTTATGCCGGAAATTGAAAAGAATTCAATGCCAAATCAAATGAAATAAATTTAATTTTAAAGGAAGAATAAATGAAAAAATCGTTTTTATTGCTCCCTGTGAGTATTGCTATTTTAACGGCTTGTAGTTCAAATAGCCCTGCACCAATCGAAAATGTGGATGGCACTCTTTCTCCAGGTGTAATGCAACCAGTCGATAATAACTCTAGCGGTACATGGCAGCCAGAAATCCAACAAAATACCATGCCAAGTACAATGGGCAGCAGCGTACCAACGGGAACTCAAACTCCACAACCAAGTTTCCAACCAACTTACCAACCGGTACAACAGCCAGCAGCAACTCAACCTCAGCCTGCTCCAGCACCGGTTCAGCCGCAAACTAAGACGGTAACTAAAACAGTTTCTGATTGTACCAGCTCAGGTGCAATCAACGTGCCGCGTAATCCAAATACGAATGCACCAGATTACAGCCAAATTCAAAAAGGTTCATACAAAGGAAACACCTATAAAGTCAACAAAGGCGATACCATGTTCTTAATCGCTTACTTAACGGGTATGGACGTAAAAGATTTGGCGAGCATGAACAATATGAAAGAGCCTTACAGCTTAAGCGTGGGTCAAACATTAAAAATTTCAAATTGTTCAACTAAAACAATTACCACAACGGTTCCAGTGAAAACCACCGCACCAGCGGCACCTGCTGAGCCAGAAGTAACTTATACACCTGGTGCAAATGGCACACAAATTGGTTCTGATGGTACGGTAATTGGCCCTATTAAATCAGGTGTGGGTAATGGTGAACCTTCAAAACCAGTTTTCACAAATAATACGCCTAGCACACCAGCAACAACCACAACACAGGTGGAAACCACAAACAATACACCAGTTAATGCAAATGTTGTGGCACCAGTTGCGTCGAATATTGCATGGCAATGGCCAACCCAAGGTAACGTGATCCAAGGTTTCTCTAATACCGATGGTGGTAATAAAGGGGTTGATATCAGTGGTTCTCGCGGTCAAGCAGTTAAAGCCGCAGCGAACGGTCGCGTTGTGTATGCGGGTAACGCGTTACGTGGCTATGGTAACTTAATCATCATCAAACATAACGATGATTTCTTAAGTGCTTATGCGCATAACGACAAGATCCTAGTGAGCGATCAACAAGAAGTGAAAGCAGGCCAAGAGATTGCGAAAATGGGTAGCACAGGGACCAATGCTGTGAAACTTCACTTCGAGATCCGTTATAAAGGTAAATCTGTCGATCCGGTTAGATACTTACCGAGAAGATAATCTTTTCTCAGAAAAAAGTGCGGTTAAAAATGACCGCACTTTTTGTTATACTCTCACCAATTTTTTCTCAATGCTTAGAATCTAAGGTTAATTCAATGCGTACAAGTCAATATTTATTCTCAACATTAAAAGAAACCCCAGCTGAAGCGGCCATTGTGAGCCATCAATTAATGCTTCGTGCGGGAATGATTCGTCCTCTTGCTTCAGGTCTTTATAACTGGATGCCAACAGGCTGGCGCGTGCTTCGTAAAGTAGAAAAAATCATTCGTGAAGAAATGGATAAAAGCGGTGCACTTGAAATCAAAATGCCAGTCGTGCAACCAGCAGAATTATGGGAAGAATCAGGTCGTTGGGAACAATATGGCCCAGAATTACTTCGTTTTGAGGATCGCGGAAATCGTAACTTTGTATTAGGTCCAACACACGAAGAAGTGATTACCGATTTAGTTCGTCGTGAAGTGTCATCATACAAACAACTCCCGATCAATTTATACCAAATTCAAACCAAATTCCGTGATGAAGTGCGTCCTCGTTTTGGTGTCATGCGTTCGCGTGAATTTATCATGAAAGATGCATATTCTTTCCATGCGGATCATGCTAGCTTGCAACAAACTTATGATGTGATGTACCAAACTTATAGCAATATTTTCAATCGCTTAGGTTTAGATTTTCGTGCAGTACAGGCTGACACTGGTTCTATCGGTGGTAGTGCATCACATGAATTCCAAGTGCTAGCAAACAGTGGCGAAGATGATGTGATTTTCTCTACTGAATCTGATTACGCTGCAAACATTGAATTAGCGGAGGCGGTGGCAATTGGTGAACGTGCCGAGCCAACGAAAGCGATGGAATTAGTTGATACTCCAAATGCCAAAACAATTGCTGAGTTAGTGGAACAATTCAATTTGCCAATTGAGAAAACGGTCAAAACCTTAATCGTAAAAGGGGCAAGCGAAGAGCAACCGTTGGTGGCATTAGTAATTCGTGGTGACCATGAATTAAATGAAATCAAAGCGGAAAAATTACCAGAAGTAGCTTCACCATTTGAGTTTGCAGACGAAGCTGTTATCAAAGCCAAAATCGGTGCAGGTGTGGGTTCATTAGGCCCTGTTAACCTCAATATTCCCGTGATTATTGATCGTTCAGTGGCATTAGTATCTGATTTCAGTGCCGGTGCAAACATTGATGGTAAACATTACTTCAATATTAACTGGGAACGTGATGTAGCTTTACCAAAAGTGGCGGATATTCGTAACGTCGTTGAAGGTGACCCAAGCCCAGATGGTAAAGGTACCTTATTGATTAAACGTGGTATCGAAGTAGGCCACATCTTCCAATTAGGTAAAAAATACTCAGAAGCCATGAACGCAACTGTTCAAGGTGAAGATGGTCGTCCAATGGTCGTAACCATGGGATGTTACGGTATTGGTGTAACGCGTGTAGTCGCTGCTGCGATTGAACAACATTTTGATGATCGCGGTATTGTATGGCCAACAGATGAGATTGCACCATTCACAGTTGCCGTTGTACCAATGAATATGCATAAATCTGAAAGCGTTCAAGAATATGCCGAAGAATTGTACCGCACTTTACAAGCACAAGGTGTAGAAGTGATCTTTGATGACCGTAAAGAGCGTCCAGGTGTAATGTTTGCAGATATGGAACTTATCGGCGTGCCACACATGGTGGTGATTGGTGAGAAAAATCTCGCAAACGGCGAAATCGAATACAAAAATCGCCGCACTGGTGAAAAACAAATGATTGCAAAAGATCAGTTGTTAGATTTCTTGAAAGGACAAATTAAAGCTTAATTGAGTCTTTGATGATTAAAAAGGAGATTGAAACATACACTTCAATCTCCTTTTTTATTATCGATTAGTAATTACTTGAGGTATTACCAGAAACACCCGTTACAATGGCAATCCCTGCACTTGCACCAATTCGTGTAGCACCTGCTTCAATCATCGCTAGGGCGGTTTGAGTATCACGAATACCGCCAGAGGCTTTCACACCGATGTTGCCTACTGTTTTCTTCATTAAAGCGACATCTTCTACGGTTGCGCCGCCTTTATTGAAACCCGTTGAGGTTTTAACGAATGCCACACCCAACGCTTTACAGATTTCACAGGCTTTTACGATTTCTTCTTTGGTGAGTAAGCACGTTTCTAAAATCACTTTAAGCGGCACACCATGACAAGCGGTTAATACAGCTTGAACATCATCTTTTACGGCATCCCACTTATTTGATTTTATCAAGCCGACATTAATCACCATATCGATTTCACCTGCACCAGCTTTGATTGCTTCTTGGGTTTCAAACGCTTTGACTGAGGATAAGTTGGCACCAAGTGGGAAACCAACAACCGTACAAATTTTTACATCTGAGCCAACGAGTTTTTCTTTGGCTAAAGGAATATAACCTGAATTAATGCAGACTGAATAAAACCCGTATTGAATGGCTTCATCACAAAGCTTAAGTATATCCTGTTCTGTTTTTTCAGCTGTAAGGGCAGTGTGGTCAATATATTGTGCTAATTGTTTACTATCCATATTTTTTCTCCTTATTAAATGATGTGGTTATCATAGCAAAATATCTGTAATTTTGACCGCACTTTTCTGATCGATTACAATCCATTTATCCTAGATCATGAAATTTTATTGTGAAACTTAAAACCTTATTAAAAAATGCGATTTCGCTCCTGCTGACGTTGATTATCGTGAGCAGTATTCTCGATTTTATTCGTAAACCTAATATTCCGCCTGAAATCAATGCGACAGCACTTTATGATTTACAGGGAAACGCCTTCTTTTTACCCCAATTAGATCAAGCTAAGCCGACGATCATTTATTTCTGGGGAAGTTGGTGCGGTTATTGTCGTTATACTTCGCCAGCGATTAATTCACTTTCAGAAGAAGGCTATCCGGTAGTGTCTGTTGCGCTGCGTTCGGGGACAAATAAGGACGTGGAAGATTATTTACAAACCCATCACTATAAGTTTACAACGGTGAATGATCCTCAAGGCAAGATTGCAGATCAATGGCAGGTGAATGTGACACCAACAATTATTATTTTAAATAAAGGAAAAATGGATTTGGCCACAACGGGCTGGACGAGTTACTGGGGCTTAAAAGTGCGGTTGTTTTTCACAGAGTTTTTTGGCTAAGCGGTACAAAATCTATTACAATACACAGACTTATTTTAAAGAGGACAGAATTATGATTATCGTAACAGGTGGCGCCGGTTTTATCGGCAGTAATATCGTTAAAGCATTAAACGATATGGGACGCAAAGATATTTTAGTGGTGGATAACTTAAAAGACGGGACTAAATTCATTAACTTAGTGGATCTTGATATCGCAGATTACTGTGATAAAGAAGACTTCATTGCGTCAATTATTGCTGGTGATGATTTAGGTGATATCGATGCGGTATTCCATGAAGGGGCATGCTCAGCGACCACTGAATGGGACGGCAAATATATCATGCATAATAACTACGAATATTCAAAAGAGTTATTGCATTACTGCTTAGATCGTCAAATTCCGTTCTTATATGCATCAAGTGCGGCAACTTATGGCGACAAAACTGAATTCCGTGAAGAGCGTGAATTTGAAGGCCCATTGAATGTGTACGGTTATTCTAAATTCTTATTCGACCAATATGTACGTGCGATTTTACCTGAAGCGCAATCGCCAGTATGTGGTTTCCGTTATTTCAACGTGTATGGTCCACGTGAAGGCCACAAAGGTTCAATGGCGAGCGTAGCATTCCACTTAAATAACCAAATCCTGAAAGGCGAAAATCCAAAATTATTTGCTGGCAGTGAACACTTCCGCCGTGATTTCGTTTATGTAGGCGATGTGGCACAAGTCAACATTTGGTGCTGGCAAAATGGCATTTCGGGTATCTTCAACTGCGGTACCGGCAATGCAGAGTCTTTCGCAGAAGTGGCGAAAGCAGTGATTAAATTCCACGGTAAAGGCGAAGTGGAAACCATTCCATTCCCAGAGCATTTGAAATCTCGCTATCAAGAATATACTCAAGCAGATTTAACGAAACTCCGCGCAACTGGCTACGACAAACCATTTAAAACTGTCGCGGAAGGTGTGGCTGAGTATATGGCTTGGTTAAATAAATAAAAATATTGAACAAATAATGTCGTTCAATACTAGAAAATGAATAAAGTGCGGTTAAAATTGGTCTTATTTTTAGCCGCACTTTTGTTATAAGGTCAAGCATGAATATTTTAATTATCGGCCCATCTTGGGTCGGCGATATGATGATGTCGCACAGTTTGTATCAACAACTCAAACTGCAATATCCCAATTGCCAAATTGATGTGATGGCGCCCAATTGGTGTAAACCGCTTTTAGCCCGTATGCCTGAAGTGCGTCATGCCATTGAAATGCCACTCGGACACGGCAAATTTGCGCTGTGTGAGCGCTATCGTTTAGGCAAGGCATTGCGTAATCAATATGATATGGCGATTGTGTTACCCAACTCCTTGAAGTCTGCTTTTATTCCCGCCTTTGCAAAAATTGCGGTACGTCGTGGTTGGAAAGGGGAAAGTCGTTATTTCTTGCTTAACGATTTACGCAATAACAAACGTGATTACCCAATGATGGTGCAACGTTATGTCGCATTAGCTTTTGAGCAAAATGCAGTGCCAAAAGCGGTAGATATTCCTGTTCTAAAACCTTATTTAACCGTTGATCCCACTCAACAAGCGGAAACCTTAAAAAACTTTGAAAAACAGACCGCACTTTTAGGCAAACGTCCGATTATCGGGTTCTGTCCTGGAGCTGAATTTGGACCAGCTAAACGTTGGCCTCATTATCATTATGCTAAGTTAGCAGAAATGCTGATTGAAAAAGGCTATGCGGTAGAATTATTTGGTTCACCAAAAGATGTGGAAGCAGGTGAGCAAATTCATAATGCGTTGCCAGCAGAACTGCAACCATTCTGTTTGAATTTGGCAGGACAAACTAACTTGAATCAAGCCGTGGATTTAATCGCTAACTGTACAGCAGTGGTGAGCAATGACAGCGGCTTAATGCATATTGCCGCTGCGACAGATCGTCCATTGGTTGCACTTTATGGCCCAACGAGCCCAATTTATACGCCACCATTATCTGATAAAGCTGTAATTATTCGTTTAATTGAAGGCGATTTAATTAAGGTGCGTAAAAGTACAGATAGCTCGGAAGGGTATCATCAAAGTTTAATTGATATTACACCAGAAAAAGTGGTAGAAAAATTGACCGCACTTTTAGACATTTAAGAAAGAGAGAATATAAAATGGAAATTACCTATCAACCCGTATTAGATAAAAATTATACTAAGGCAGTAAAAAAAATAAGCCGTGATATTTATAAGCACAATAAATTTCGTAAAATGATGCGGCTTGGCGATTTTTTATTATATTTATTTTGCTTGATACCAAGTCTTTTTATTGCATTTTTTATGATGAATTGGGCTGAAGTTCTTTATGATTATTACGAGAATATTTTGGCCTATTATGCGGGAGATATATTGTTTGTTATCTCAATGCTTTCTTTTTTCTACGCTCTTCTAATACGACCTTATTTGAATATGTGTATGATTAAAAAACAAATAGACTCCAAAATGGAGAAAGGAAGTCAAACCATACGAATTCAAGAAGATGGCTTATATATTAAAATAGATCTCTGCCAAACATTATATAGTTATCATTATATTCATCACATTGAAAATAAATATGGCTATTTAATAATTCGAGTTGGTTCTGGATTGTTTTTAGATATTCCTCATTCAGCCTTTCAAGATGATGCTCATCGAGAAGCATTTGAAGCCGCTTTACGAGAAAAAATAAAAGCTTACCAAGCAGAGCCTTTAAGTAAATAGAAAAGGCCTAACAGGATATATTAATGATATGAACCCTCTCCGCATACATTTACAATTAATTGGAATGGTGATTTTATGGGGCGCCTCTTGGCCCTGGGGGCGAGTGATTGCCCAAGCCATGCCAACATTTGTTGCTTCAAGCATGCGCTTTTTTTTCGCCATTATTCCACTCATTATTTGGCTATATGCGGCGAATCGCTTCAAATATGCTAAACAACTAAACGCTAATCAGTGGATGGGGTTGTTTGTGACTGCCTTTTTCGGTGTTTTCGCCTATTCCACATTTTTTATCTGGGGACTGAAATATCTTCCAGCGGGACAAGCGGCTGTTATTGTGGCGACAAACCCTGTATTTACCACGCTTTTGGCGATTTTTTTATTTAAAGAAAAATGGAATCGTTGGGTAATAATCGGAATGGTTATTGCCATGAGTGGGACATTATTGGCTCTCACAAAAGGGAATTTTTTACAAATGATGGATTCCTTTGGTTTTGGGCAAATATTATTAATTGGTGCACTAATTTGTTGGGTCGTTTACACCTTGTTAGCAAGAAAAGTACTTGCGGGTATTGATTCTCTTACTGCAACCACATTATCTTCCATTTTTGGTTTTTTATTGTTGTTTATTAGTGCTCTATGCGTGGAAAGCTCGGATGATTGGCTGACAGTACTGAATTTATCGCAAGGTGAGTGGATAAGTTTACTCGGTCTTGCATTTGGTGCAACGGTATTAGCCTATGCATGGTATTTTGATGGTGTGAAACACTTAGGGGCAGGCAATGCCTCGGCTTACATTATTCTTGTACCGATTTTAGGCATTTTATTTTCAGCCGTTTGGCTGAATGAACAAGTGGATTCCTCCTTAATTATTGGAGGCATTTTAGCCGTATCAGGGCTTGGAATTATGCACTGGGGAAGAAGGTTAATTAAATGAAAGTATGTGTGATTAAGACTTCCTCTATGGGCGATGTGATTCATACTTTGCCGGCATTGACTGATGCACAGCGTGCTATTCCTAATCTCTCTATTGATTGGGTGGTGGAAGAGAATTTTGCCGAAATCCCACGTTGGCATTCTGCAGTGAATCAAATCATTCCAATTGCCTTAAGACGCTGGCGAAAATCGCCTTTTTCAGCTCAAACAAAAAACGAATGGAAATCTTACCGCACTTTATTACAAGCCAATCAATATGATGCCGTGATTGATGCCCAAGGGCTTTTTAAGAGCGCTTTTTTTGCGACACGCTTAGCCAATGGCATCAAACATGGCTATGATCGCAAGAGTATCCGTGAGCCGATAGCTTCCTTGTTCTACGATAAAAAATACGCGATTTCTTATCAACAACATGCGGTAGAACGTATTCGTCAACTTTTTGCACAAGCATTATCTTATCCATTACCGAAAGAGAAAGGGGATTATGACATTGCACGTCATTTTATTTCCGCAGATTCTATCGATCCTTACGTGATCTTTTTTCATTCTACGACAAGAGATGAAAAGCATTGGCCAGAACATGAATGGCGAAATTTAATCGAAAAACTGACCGCACTTTCTGTTCAAGTTCGTTTACCTTGGGGAAACGAAAAAGAAAAGGCGAGAGCAGAGCGATTAGCAGTAGGTTTATCTCATGTAGTCGTTTTGCCTAAGCTTTCATTGAATGAATTGGCTGACCAAATAGCTAATGCGAAAGCCGTGGTATCGGTGGATACAGGACTTGCACATTTAACGGCAGCATTGGATAAACCGAATATTACGCTTTATGGCGCAACTGATCCGACCTTAATTGGCAGTTATGGTAAAAATCAACATTATTTAACGGCTAGTTCAATGGAAAATATTAAGTCAGATCAAGTGTTTTCAATGCTAAATTTATTAATTAAATAGGCGATAAAATAATCAAAAATATATTTATCTGAATTGATTTTAGTCAAAAAATTGCCTATTTTCTGATAGTTGGGAAAATTTAAGATTGACACATTCTGGTTCTGGTGTATAGACTAAAAAAGTTCAATTTTTTATTAACTTCATTAAATCATAAGGAAAGCGTTATGAAAAAAACACTTCTTGCTTTATCTGTAGCTGCATTAGCGGCAGGTTCTGCACAAGCTTATAACTTCCATGTTGACCAAACTGGTACGGATGTTGATTTCTATGGTTCTTTACGTGTTAAATGGGAAAGCACCTCTAACAAAACCAACTATGTAGCGGGCGGTGAAAGCAAAGAGCATATCAACCACGCAGTAGACAACAATGGTTCACGTTTTGGCATTAAATTAAAACAAAGTTTAGGCGGTGATTTCTACGCATTAGGCCGTGCTGAGTGGCGTATGCGTGGTGAAGCACCTTCACAACATGATTTTGACCATGTTTATACTCACTTCCTTTACGCAGGTTTTGGCCACAAAAAATTCGGTGAATTAACTTACGGTAACATGCCAACCATCACTGATGAAGTGAAACAAACCGACTTAGCAAATACTTACAGCTTATCTGATGGCTTATTAGATGGTTCTGCGCGTCGTGTAGCACAATATGTGTACAACGGTAATTACGGTTCAAATAAAGTAAAATTTGGTGCGTACTATGGCGGTTCAAGCAAACGTAACATGAAAAACCTTGATTTAGTGAACAAACGTAAAAATGCTTGGGGTACAGGTCTTATCTTCAATCATGCAATTGATAGCATCCAAAATGTAACCGTAGCAGCAGGTTTCACTCGTGAAATTTCTGAAAATGCAAACAACATGTCATTATTCCGTAATGCGTATGGATTAGGTTTAGCATATAACTTCGTTCACACGACTTATGGTGTAGATTTAGAGCGTCAAATCACTAAAAACCAAGGTGACAAACGTACTAAAAATGAAGTGCGTGCTGTTATTCGTCAAGGTTTAAACGAAGATTGGAACGTTTATGCTATGTATGCATATAAAACAGATAAACACAGTAATAATACAGACAGAACTCGCCAATTCATGGTAGGTACTGAATACTATGTGTTTAACCAAGGTTCTTTAAAAGTGAAACCATTTATTGAATGGCAAGCGACTCGTACTAAATACGAAAATAGCGCTGTAGATCGTAGCCGTGATTTCAAAACTGTTATCGGTTTACGTGCATTCTGGTAATTTATCAGTTTAATCTTATAAAATGAGCGGATAGTGAAAACTATCCGCTTTTCTTTTTGCTTGTAATTTTGATTTTCATCCCCATAATACTGCACAGGCTAAAAGTGCGGTAACAAAAATGCTGTTTTTTGAATATTGATTTCAGCACTAGAGATGAAAAATCAGATAAACCACTCACAATTTATGCGTAAAATTGACCGCACTTTTCATTCAAAGAATAAATAGGAACACATGATGAATTACACTCAAGATAATGACAAACTTTACCGTTACCTTTTTCAAAACCGTGCAGTACGTGGTGAATGGGTGCGATTAAACCAAACTTTTACGGATACATTGAATACCCATCATTATCCAAAAGCAGTGCAAAACTTATTGGGTGAGATGATGGTGGCGACTAATTTGTTGACCGCAACATTAAAATTTAACGGTAATATTACTGTTCAAATTCAAGGTGATGGCCCATTAAAATTAGCTTTAGTAAATGGTAATGACCAACAACAGATCCGTGCATTAGCCCGTGTGCAAGGTGATATTCAAGATGGCATGAGCTTGCATGATATGATCGGCAAAGGCGTGTTAGTGATTACGATTGCGCCGACTGAAGGCGAGCGTTATCAAGGCGTTATCGGTTTAGATAAACCAACGATTACGGAATGTTTAGAAGACTATTTTGTCCGTTCAGAGCAATTACAAACTCAGCTTATTATTCGCACAGGTGAATATGAAGGCAAACCAGTTGCTGCAGGGATGTTGTTGCAAATCATGCCAGATGGTCAAGGTACGCCAGAGGATTTTGAGCATTTAACTACTTTAGCTGCAACCGTAAAAGATGAGGAGTTATTTGGATTACCCGCAGAAGAATTGCTTTATCGTTTATATCATGAAGAAGTAGTGGAAGTTTTTGAACCGCAAACTGTTTCTTTCTTCTGCGGTTGCTCACCTGAACGTTCTGGTGCAGCATTATTGCTGATTCCAGAAGCTGAAATTGATGAAATCTTAGAAGAGCATAAAGGTAGCATTGATATGCAGTGTGAATGTTGTGGCACACATTACTTCTTCAATAAAGAAGCCATCAATAAGCTCAAACAAGCACAATAAGAAAAATCCCCGTTCATGATCTGCACCCCAAAAGTTAGACTAAACTTCTAACTGATTAAGGTGCAGATTTTTTATGACTAAATACAATTAACCTTTCAAACAACAAGTCGTGAATTTCTATTTCGAACATTACGAAAATCTTGCTTTCACAGAAAATCGTTTACTGGCATTGATGAACTTGAAAAGGTTATCAATGATTATGTCCAGTACTATTGAAGAACGAATCCAATTAAAATTAAAAGGACTGAGTCCGATACAATATCGAAAGCAGTCCTTTAAATAACAGTCTAACTTTTTGGGGTTAGATCATTTTGTTTAGTTTTTTGTTAAATAAAGTTAGCATCTTGTTTCAAATTCTGCTAGGGCTTCATCAAATTGTTGTTGCACTTTTGGATGAACAGGTGCAAAGACAGATGATGTTAAAGTAATAAATGAGCAAACTAAGAAACCGGGAATAATCTCATAAAGTTTGGATAAATCGTCCCAGCCTAGATAGCGCATGAGTGGGCTCCATGCAACGACGGTGATAGCGCCAGATAGCATTCCCCATAATGCAGCTTTTGAGCTAATGTTACGGTTAAAGAGAGAAAGAATCACAACTGGTCCAAATGCAGCACCAAAGCCAGCCCAAGCGTACGAAACTAATCCCATCACTTTTGAGTTAGGGTCATGTGCGATAACGATAGCAATGACAGAGATGAGTAACACCATTAAGCGACCAACCCAAACTAATTCTGTGCTAGAGGCATTTTTACGGAAAAAACCTTTATAGAAATCTTCTGTAATAGCCGCAGAACACATCAATAATTGCGCAGATAAGGTACTCATAATTGCGGCAAGAATTGCAGATAATATGATGCCGACAATCCAAGGGTTAAACATGACTTTGGATAATTCAATGAATACAGATTCTGCATTCGCAAGGTCAATGTTTCTTTCAGTGAAATAAGCTAGTCCAAAATAACCGACAGCAACTGCACCACTTAAGCAAAGGATCATCCAAGTAATACCGATTTTGCGTGCTTTATTTAAAGAAGCAACAGAGTCTGCAGCCATAAAGCGAGCCAAAATATGTGGTTGACCGAAGTAGCCTAAACCCCATGCCAAGGCAGACACTACACCAATACCAGAAACGTTGTGCAACCAGTTACTATAAGGAATACCTGTTACAGCAGATTTTGCTTCAAGTGCCATTGTGAGATCATCCCAACTGATCGAGAGAATAACCATCACAGGAGCAAGAATTAGAGCAAAAATCATCAATGAAGCCTGAATGGTATCACTCCAAGAAACTGCTAAGTACCCACCAATAAAGGTGTAGCTAATGGTCGCAATCGCACCAAACCAAAGCGCGGTAGTGTAATCCATGCCTAATAGGCTTTGGAATAATTTCGCACCAGCCACTACTCCAGAGGCGCAATAGATGGTAAAGAAGAACAAGATAATACCTGAAGAGATGATTTTCAATGCTTTTTTCTGACGTGGAAAACGTTGTGCAAAGAACTCCGGTAACGTTAAGGCGTTGCTATATTTTTCAGTAAAAATACGCAAGCGGCCAGCAACAACACGATAGTTCAAATAAGCCCCAATAGTTAACCCAACAACAATCCAAGCTTCGGATAAACCAGAGAGAAAAATTGCTCCAGGTAATCCCATTAATAACCAGCCGGACATATCTGATGCACCAGCAGACATGGCAGTAACAAAGCTGCCCATTTTGCGACCACCTAGAATATAGTCGTCAAAATTCTGCGTGGAACGATAGGCATATAATCCAATGCCTAAAATAACGAGCAAATAGAGCCCAAAGGTAATGTAGATTTGCATAAATTACTCCTTCTTAATGTTCTTCAGAAGACATTAACGATGTGTTTCCGCCAGCAGCTGTGGTGTTGTAACTGCGAGAGAACTCATCGTATAACGGTAAAATATCTTGGGTAGTTTGCCAATCATAGCATTTAAAAATAGCTGAGCTGTTTTCAGCTAACCATTGGCGTCGTTCTTTGCTTAATTCTGCTAAGTAGATACCTTTTTGGCAGTTGTCTAATTTAGTATCAACTCGTACGCCAGCTTTACCAGATTTAGCTAATGGATGACTTGGCTCAACTAAAATCGTAAAGCCTTTTGCCAATAGTTTATTGGCAGCTTTTTCTGATGCAGCTAAATCGCCATTTAAAATTGCTACTTCAGAAGGCAAGTAAGCTAATGAGTTACGTTCACCAGTGATACTGTCTAAAACAGGTTGTGCATTACCCAGACTGTTTTCGTCGCCGAATTGGCTGTAGTAGCGGTCTGTTTTTGTTAAACGTTGCAAATAGAATTCGCCACCGGCTTTCGGGCCTGTACCAGATAAACCATGACCACCAAATGGTTGTACGCCCACAACTGCACCAACAATATTACGGTTAATATAGAAGTTACCGCAGTTGAGATGTTTTTCAACTAAGTCCATCTGTTTACGGATACGGCTATGGCAACCACCAGTTAGCGCATAACCTTTCGCATTAACTTCATTGAGTACGTTAACTAAGTTCTCTTTTTTATAACGCACGATGTGTAAGATAGGACCAAACACTTCACGTTGTAATTGGTTAAGATTATCTAAAAGATAGACTGCTGGTGCGACAAAATGACCATTGGTTGGTGCCTCTAATTCGACATAGGCACGAGCGACTTTCCGCATATTCGCTTTATGATTTTCTAGATTTTGTTTCGCTTCTTGATCTATTACAGGGCCAATGTCTGTTGAGAGTAAACGAGGGTCACCAAGGCTAAATTCGTTAATCGCTTCTGTAATCATTTTATAGTAATGATCTGCAACATCTTCTTGTAATAACAAGATGCGTAGCGCAGAACAGCGTTGACCAGCAGAGTCAAATGCAGAGCTTAAAACGTCTGCAACAACTTGTTCTGGTAATGCAGAGGAGTCAGACACTAATACGTTTTGTCCACCAGTTTCAGCGATTAAAACAGGATCGTTATCCGCTTGTGCAATTCGTTTTTCAATCAATTTTGCAACTTCAGTTGAGCCAGTAAACACAACGCCATCAAAAGCTTGTTGTACTAATGCCGCCCCTAAATCACCTGCCCCAAGCACCAATTGTAATGCCTCTTTTGGTACGCCTGCTTGGTGTAAAAGTTTTACTGCTGCATATGCAATAAGAGAAGTTTGTTCTGCTGGTTTGGCAATTACCGCATTTCCTGCTGCAAGGCTTGCAGCGACTTGTCCAGTAAAGATAGCTAAAGGGAAGTTCCAGGGCGAAATACAGAGAACTTTTCCGCGTGGTGCACCTAAGTGTTGATCTTTGGCGAGATATTCAAGCTGATTTGCATAATATCTGAGAAAATCGACCGCTTCTCGTAGCTCTGCAATTGCATTTGGTAATGTTTTACCCGCTTCAACAATGGCAAGTTTCATCAATAAGCCGAAGTTTTCTTCATATAAATCGGCGGCTTTTCGTAATACATTTGCTCGTTCAGTTGCGCTTTGTGCTGCCCATGTCTCATTATTTGCCGCATTAAACACAGCTTGTGCTTCAGTTGGGTTTAAGAAAGCAACTTCTGCTAAGTTCTCTTTCAGATTAGCTGGATTGACGACGGTATGTGCAGCTAAGTTTTCTGCATTAGCCAGCACCGTGAGTGATTGCGCATTTTCGATAGGTGCTTCGTTTAATGCTTGTTCCAATTTAGCTAACTCAAATTCGTTGCTTAAATCAAAACCTGCAGAGTTTCTACGATCACTAAATAGCTCAAGTGGATTGCGCACTAATTTATTCGGTTCACCATTAGATTTCTCATAAAGTTTCCAAGGCGGAATCACTAATTGTTCTACCGGAATATTTTCATCGACCAATTGATGAACAAATGATGAGTTTGCCCCGTTTTCTAATAAACGGCGAACTAAGTAAGCTAATAAGGTCGCATGTGTACCTACAGGTGCGTAAACACGGACTTGGCGATTAAAATTCTCTTTGCCAACAATGTTGTCGTATAAGCTTTCACCCATGCCATGTAAGCATTGGAATTCAAATTGTTTGCCTTGACCTAATTCGTGGATCGTACACATGGTTTGTACGTTATGAGTCGCAAATTGTGGATAGATCACATCTTGAGCAGCAAGTAATTTTTTCGCACAGGCAATATAAGAGATATCGGTGTGATTTTTGCGAGTATAAAGTGGGAAGCCATCTAAGCCATCCGCTTGCGCCCATTTTATTTCGCTATCCCAATAAGCTCCTTTTACAAGGCGAATCATCAAGTAACCGTCTTTTTCGCGAGCAAGATTGATTAAGTAATCCAACACAAATGGGCAACGTTTAGAGTAGGCTTGAACAACATAGCCAATACCTTTGTAGCCTTTGAGTTCTGGCTCATCTAGTAATTTTTCGACTAAATCCAGAGATAGCTCTAAGCGGCTAGCTTCTTCTGCATCAATGTTTACGCTGATGTTATATTTTTTGGCGAGTAAGAAAAGTTCTTTTACGCGCGGATAAAGCTCGTCGATAACACGATCATATTTTGCACGCCAATATTTTGGATGGATAGCAGAAAGTTTAACGGAAACACTATTACCATTATAGATAGTGCGACCTGCAGCATCTTTTCCCACACTTTCAATGGCATGGAGATAATCATTAAAATAACGATCTGCATCTGCTTGGGTCATGGCTGCTTCACCAAGCATATCAAAAGAGAAGGTAAAGCCTTTTTCATAACGAGGTTTAATGTTCGTTAGCGCTTCTTGCATGGTAACGCCAGTTACGAATTGTTTCCCTAAGATTTGCATGGATTTTACAATGAGCGTACGCATAATCGGAGCAGAGAAGCGAGCAAAACTACGGCTTAACGCATTTGCGAGGCTTTTTTCGTCTAAATTTTCACTAATTTTTTTACCGAAAACTAAGCCATAACTAGCTGCGTTGATAAAAAATGAGTTAGCGTTACCAATGTGAGATTTCCAGTTACCATCACGTAATTTTTCATAAATCAAATCATCGCGGGTTTCTGCATCAGGAATACGTAACAGCGCTTCAGCTAAGCACATTAGTGCGACACCTTCTTCACTGCTTAATGAGAATTCTTGCATTAAGGCATCTGCGCCATATTGTTTTTGTTTAAGATGACGAAGTTTGTTAATAAGTTTGATCGCATTGTCAGTAATGCGTTTTTCTTGTTCTTGGGTAAAATCTAAGGTTTTAAGCAAGTTATCTACTGCCGTTTTCTCATCTAAGCGATAGTTTTCGGTGATGAGTTGTCGTTCAGGACGGTAGGTTTTAGAAAGTTGGAAGGACATAGTAATCACCCCTTGTTGCTTTGTTACAAGATTGTTAATGAACATAAAATCAACAGAGGGAAAAGTAAATGCTTTTTTCTCGAATTTGTGAATCACCTCACAGAATTGTGTGGAAATAATGTAAAATTCACGAAAATACTGAATAAATAGCAATATTTTTTAGTTTTTGAAGAAAATAGAAAGACAAATTTGAGAAGAATCGCCTGATTCTTCTCAGAAAGATGTTAATAAGATATTACTCGATACCAATAATCTTATGAGTTTGAAGGCTTAACTGCCATTTAGGTTTATTAGCACGAAGATTTAATTGACCTAATTGAGTGATAGTTTCTAATAAATTCATTTTGCCATCATGCCTATTAATCATATGTGCCATATCAAAACTGAATTCTTTTGCAATTTTAAACATTTGCTAGTCCTTTTTCTGCTAAGTATTCGTTAAGCCCTTTTTCTAGCTCAATTGCATGACGTTGTCCGTATTGAAAGGTCACTACTTCGACATTTTCTTTGCCGAATTCTGCGATGACCTGAAATAGGCAAGTTGTAGAGTCTTAGCCGCCTGAAAAAATCACAAGGGCTTTTTTATTTTGTTGCATAAACATCCTTAGTTTTGTTTTCTAGTCAAATATTGACTAACCGTGGGAAGGTTTCGAACCACGGAAAATGAAGAGAAAATAAGCGGTCAAATTTTTTTGGACGTTTTATTGTTGCACTTGTTCCAAGCAATGTTTGATTGCGTCTGGAATTGAGCCACCGTGGTTTTTATTGGGAATGGAAATAAACTCCACAGAATTGCCTTGTTTTTCCAATATTTCCGCTAATTGATGCGCATTGATTGTTCGCATTTGTTTCCGTTGATTAATACGCTGTAATTGTTCTTCAGTGATATTCGGATCCTGTTCAGGATGTTCTTCGTAATAGCCTAATGTAATCAAAATATGTGATGGTTTTTGGCTAATCCAAGGTTCATTTTGAGGTAAAAATGAGCCATTCCCCCACCAGAGAGACGGGCTTGCCAATGTGTAATGTTGAAATAAATCCGGTTGATGGAAGAGCACGTATAATCCAAACAACCCACCAAAAGAATGACCAAAGAAATATTGTTTTTCCTTATTGATATCGAAATGCTGCTCAATATAAGGCTTTACGTCTTGTTGAATAAAACGTAAAAAATCGGCGGCTTTCCCTCCTTTGGCAAATTCATTGCCTTCTGCAGGAAAAGTGTAATCTCTCGTGCGCTCTTCAATCGCATAAGCTTTATCAGATACATAACCGATACCCACAATAAGGGGGAGAGGTTTGTTAGGATTGACAGCATTTACCGCTATTGGAAATTGAGCGTTACCATCTAGCGTGTAAAGTGCGGTCAGTTTTTGCGATGTTTTTGGTGGAACAGCAATAAACAAACGGTAATGTTTGTCTTCAAAGGTAAAATCTTTTTGTTGAATTTGATACATTTTTTTCATGCTTTCTTGAATAGGTGGAATTTTAAAATCAGGTTCAGCTTGCGTGCTTTGTGTAAACATCAGCAGAACAAATAAAAAAGGTAAACGCAGGAATAATAGCATTGTTATTTAAGTTTTAAGTTGAGAATGGTTATCACTATATCGAAAAAGTAAAGGTAAAATCAACCGCACTTCATTTTTATACCGAAAACACCCTAAAAAGAGGTATAAATTTCCAATAAATGTTCAAAAATTTGATCTAGTTAACATTTTTTTTCTGGCAATTCCCCTACAATAACCGCAGGAAAAATTTTTAAACTTTAATCAAGAGGTGAACTATGACTGACATTAAAAATGTAATTAAAGAACTTGAAGCCATTGGTATTCATGATGTAAAAGAAGTGGTTTATAACCCAAGTTATGAACAACTTTTTGAAGAAGAAACAAAACCTGGCTTAGAAGGCTTTGAAAAAGGTACACTTACCACAACTGGCGCGGTGGCTGTTGATACAGGGATCTTTACCGGTCGTTCACCGAAAGATAAATACATCGTTTTAGATGATACCACAAAAGATACTGTGTGGTGGACTTCTGATGTGGCGAAAAACGATAACAAGCCAATGACTCAAGAAACTTGGTCAAGCTTGAAAGGTCTTGTGACTAAACAACTTTCTGGCAAACGTTTATTCGTGGTTGATGGTTTCTGTGGCGCAAGTGAACAAGACCGTATTGCGGTACGTATTGTGACTGAAGTAGCATGGCAAGCACACTTTGTGAAAAATATGTTCATTCGTCCGACAGAAGAACAACTAAAAACCTTTAAACCAGATTTCGTGGTAATGAATGGTTCTAAATGCACTAACCCGAACTGGAAAGAACAAGGTTTGAACTCTGAAAACTTCGTTGCATTCAACTTAACTGAGCGTATCCAATTAATCGGTGGTACTTGGTACGGCGGCGAAATGAAGAAAGGTATGTTCTCAATGATGAACTACTTCCTACCACTTAAAGGTGTAGGTGCAATGCACTGTTCAGCAAACGTTGGTAAAGATGGTGACGTAGCAGTGTTCTTCGGTTTATCTGGTACAGGTAAAACAACGCTTTCTACCGATCCAAAACGTCAATTAATCGGTGACGATGAGCACGGTTGGGATGATGTAGGTATCTTCAACTTCGAAGGTGGTTGCTACGCGAAAACTATCCATCTTTCTGAAGAAAATGAACCAGATATCTATCGTGCAATCCGTCGTGATGCGTTATTAGAAAACGTAGTGGTTCGTGCAGATGGTTCAGTTGATTTCGATGATGGTTCTAAAACTGAAAATACTCGTGTGTCTTACCCAATTTATCACATTGATAATATTGTTAAACCAGTATCTCGTGCTGGTCACGCAACAAAAGTAATTTTCTTAACTGCGGATGCATTCGGTGTGTTACCTCCAGTGTCTAAATTGACACCAGAGCAAACCAAATACTACTTCTTATCTGGTTTCACTGCGAAATTAGCCGGTACAGAGCGTGGTATTACTGAACCAACTCCAACCTTCTCAGCATGTTTCGGTGCAGCGTTCTTAACTCTTCACCCAACACAATATGCTCAAGTGTTAGTTAAACGTATGCAAGCTGCTGGTGCAGAAGCGTATTTAGTTAATACTGGTTGGAATGGTACAGGGAAACGTATTTCAATCAAAGATACTCGTGGTATTATCGATGCAATCTTAGATGGTTCTATCGAAAAAGCTGAAATGGGTGAGTTACCAATCTTTAACTTAGCGATTCCAAAAGCATTACCAGGTGTAGATCCAGCGATCTTAGACCCACGTGATACTTATGCAGACAAAGCACAATGGCAAGCTAAAGCGGAAGATCTTGCAGGTCGTTTCGTGAAAAACTTCGAAAAATATGCGACTAATGCAGAAGGTAAAGCACTTATCGCAGCAGGTCCAAAAGCTTAATTAGATAAACAGTATCTAATTAAACATTTCTAAAAATAACCGCACTTTGATTTGTAAACCAAAGTGCGGTTTTTTATATTTAATTTTTTATGTGAATGATATTTTCTGATATGGTGAAAAGAGACCAATATTGTTGCTACCCTATAATAAAGCTTTATATTTAGAGAAGTGATAGTAGGTTATTTCAAAATAAACATCGGTGTATTGCTGATAGGATCGCGATGAATAATGACATCTAAATCAAACACATCCTTAAGTAACTCTTCGGTCATGACCTCATCAGGTGTGCCTTGTGCCATTACTGCACCTTTTTTCATGACGATTAAGTAATCGCAATAGCGGCAGGCTTGGTTGAGGTCATGTAACACCGTAATCACGGTTTTACCGTTTTGTTGCATTTGTCGCATCATGCCCATGAGTTCAGCTTGGCGGTTTAAATCTAGATAAGTAGTTGGCTCATCAAGTAGCACTAATTCGGCATCTTGCGCAAGAGTCATGGCTAAAAATACCCGTTGTTGTTGACCACCAGATAGATCGGAAACCAGCTGCTCGGCGAGTTCGGCAGTTTGTGTTTGCGCCATCGCCCAAGTCACCAATTCTTCATCTTTTTGGCTGAGTTTGCCCCAGAGATTTAAGTAAGGCGAACGCCCGTAGGCGATCAATTCCCGCACTTTAATCCCTTCTGGTACCAGGTGTTGCTGCGGGAGAAAAGCCAGTTCTTGGGCATATTCTTTAGGGCTTTTTTGCCAAATGTCCTTGCCTTTATGAGTGATTGAACCTTCTTTCGGCTTAAGCAAGCGAGCCACCGCTTTTAATGTGGTGGACTTACCGCAACCATTTGGGCCGATTAATGCAATCACTTTATTTCTCGGGAATTTTAGCGACAGATTTTTAACCACGAGTTTATCTTGATAACCTAAAGATAAATTATTGATTTCAATGCTCATTATTTAGTTCTCATCAATAAGTAGAAGAAATATGGCGCACCGATAATTGCGGTCAGAATACCTGCGGGAAGTTCAGTTGGTGGATCAATCACCCGCGCCAAAATATCCGAAAGTTGTAATAAGAGGGCGCCAATAATCAAGGCTGCCGGTAATAGGGTGCGATGTCTGCCACCGACTAAACGACGGGCAAGATGCGGCGCAACCAAGCCTAAAAAGGCAATCGGACCACAAATTGCCACGGCTGTAGTAGAAAGGGCTACCGCTAGCACTAAAACGCTAATTTGCACTTTATTTACGGTTACGCCCAAGGTGGAGGCTTTGTTTTCACCTAAACCAAGGGTATCGAGATCGCGACAGAAAATAAATGGTAAGGGCAGCAATACCACTAACCATGGCAATACCACATTCAAATAAGACCAGCTGCGCCCCCACAGGCTTCCTGTGAGCCATAACATAGCCGTGTTGATCTCGACCGGATTGGTAAGCATCAGATAATGACTAATGGCTGCCCATAATGCGGAAAGTGCGACCCCAATGATTGCCATTTTGATAGGGCGGAAGTTAAAACCGCACACGATCCATAAAATGACAAAAGAGAGCACGCCACCTAAAAACGCAAAAATTGGCATCCAGTAAAATGCTAAGTTTGGTAAGAACATCAATACCGAAACGGCAACCAACCCAGCCGCGTTGTTAATCCCTAAAATATCGGGGGAGGCAAGCGGATTACGTACCACGCTTTGCACTAACACACCAGAAATTGCTAAGGCTCCGCCTAATAAAATCGCTAATACTGCACGGGGTAGGCGATATTCCATCAAGGTAAAATAGTTTTTATCATCAGGCTGAAAGGCCGCCCAAATTTCCTCAAAAGAAAGTGTATAAGTGCCAAGGCGAATACTCAATCCAAAGAGTAGTACCATCATACTGAGCGTGATGACATAAAAGCCGATAGCGCGAAAAGATACATGAGAGGTTCGCATTAGTGTCTTCCTCTGGCAAATAATACAAAGACTGGGGCACCGATTAAGGCAAGTACCGCACCAGCAGGCACTTCACTAGGGAAATTAACCGCGCGGGCAATGGTATCTGCAGCGAGCATTAAAATTGCGCCGAGTAACATCGCCATGGGGAGAGATTTTCGCAAGTCATAACCAATCCAATAGCGGGCAAGGTGGGGCACGAGTAAGCCAATAAAGGCCACGGGACCAGCAACACTTACGCTTGAACCCACAATCAATAATGCCATGATGTTAGCGTACCAACGTAAACGGAAGAGATTGATGCCGAGTGAACGAGCGGATTCATCGCTTAAATTGAGTAAATTCAAACGACTGGCAAAAAGCAGGCAGAAAAGTGCGGTCAAAATAAAGAACGGAAATAACGTCAATAATTCATTCCAACGAGCATGTGCAATGCCACCAGCTAGCCAACTCATAATACCGAAGGCATGATCTTCCGCGATAATCAGCACCAATTTCGTGAGCGCGGCACAAAGTAGTGATACGGCAATCCCCGCTAAAATCACTCGGCTACGATCTCCACTGTTGTCTTTCCAACCATTGCTGATCAGCATTACCACAAACCAACTCAGACCGCCGCCGATACTAGCAACTAAAGCAATGCTATAACCAGAAAGAATCAGGGGGCTAAACGCACTGGTGGTCACCATGGCAAGACTGGCTCCCGAGTTCACGCTAAGTAAGGTAGGCGAGGCAAGTGGATTGCGCGTAATGGTTTGTAACAACGCCCCCGCCACAGCAAGATTGGCACCTAAAATCATGCCAACTAATGCGCGTGGTAGGCGTAAATCGGTTACGGTGATTTTGGCAATTTCATCGCCATCGGGGAGGAACGCTTGTAACGCTGCAAGCGGTCGAATTTCGATGGGATAATACAAAAACAGGCTTCCCCATAATAGGAAAGCCAGAATAATAAGGGGGAGTCCCCAACGGAAAGTGGACTTCATCATTATTTTTGTTTCACGAAACCTTCAATTTGTTTTGCCATAATTTTGCTCGCTTCTAAGCCACGACCACGAGCCCACATGTCGGCATCAACGCTGTAAACATGGTTCGCTTTTACGGCAGGAATGGCTTTCCAAAGTGGCTCGGCTTCCCATTTGCGCGCAATACTTTCATCACGGTAATGGGCGATGAACAAGTATTCTGGTTTTTCCATTACTAATTGTTCAAGGTTGATTTCTACGAAAGCTTGATCACTATTGAGTTTGGTTGGGGCAAAACCTAATGTCGTTAAGAAACTACCCACATAGCCATTGTCATTTTGGATATTAAATTTATCTTCTCGGGAAGTACCAAATGAGGCTTTTTTGCCTTGTACACCTAGATTTTTTGCAATGTTGGCAATGTAATCATTATGTTCATTGATCTTCGCTTTCATTTCGGCGCTTTTACCCACTAAATCACCAATTTTCTGCGCAGTTTCAAGATTTTCTTGGTAGCTTTCATGACGGGAATCAAACATCACTGTTGGCGCAATTTTTTTCAATTCTTCAAACACCGCTGTGTGACGGGAAGGATCGGCAATAATTAAATCGGGTTTGAGGGAAGCAATCACTTCAAGACTCGGTTGAGAACGCGTGCCAACGGATTGCCATGCAGCAATTTTTTCGCGCACTTGCGGCAGAATACGATCGACTTTGTTGTCGTCAGCCACACCCACTGGGCTTACACCGACTTGGGCTAAAGCATCCACAAAAGAATATTCTAACGCGACAACACGGCTTGGGGTTTTATCAAGGGTAAATTCGCCTTTTGCATCTTTAATCGTTACAGCACTAGCAAATGTAGATGCCATCAATAATGCAGAAGCTAAAGTGGTTTTTAATAATTTTTTCATATTGTGTCCTCAATAATAAAAAGTGTTTGGATTATACATTCAAATAATGTTATTGAGAATAGTTATATTTTAGTTGTTTGGTCGGATTTCTCTATTTCGCCCGCATTCTAGCAAGCAAACTGACGGCAATAATAATGACTAATGAACCAATCCAGAAATTCAGACTAGGTACGTTATCCCAAAATAGCCAGTCACAGATGCTGGAGAAAATGACACCGGTAAAAGCAAAAGGCGTAATAACATTGGCAGGGGCATATTTAAAGGCGCGAGTGAGTAATAATTGGAAAATAAGACCGAATCCACCTACTAAAAGTAACAGCGTAAATCCATGCAGTGTTGGCATTTTCCACTGTGCAATAAAAAAGAGTGGCAATAAAATCGAGCCTAATAAGTGAAAGTAAAACACGATATTTTTAGGTGAGTTGTGTTTATTGAGCTCTTGTAAGCTGATAAATGCCATCGCAGCCAAGACGGCAGCACCTAACGCATAGCCTACATGGAGAGGATTAATATTCATTGAGCCGTTGGTCAGCATAATGATGGATACACCGAAAAACCCCATAAAACTGCAAGCTAATACTTTTAATGGCGTTCTGACTTTAAAGAAAAACAGCAGTAAAGGCACAAAAAGTGTGGACGTATTCATCAATAAAATCGCAATAGAAATTGGTAAATATTTAATGGCGTAGAAAGTTAACAACATACTGGCAATGCCAGCGAGATTACGCAAAACGAGAAATTTCCATTGGGACATATCGACTTTGAAATCTCCATCTTTAATTAAAAAGGGCAGGAGAAACACAAAACCAATAAAGAAACGGGAAAATAAAATTTCACTGGACGGTAATTCATCAGAGGCGTATTTTACAAATACGCCCATTAAGGCAATGCTGATGTAAGCTAGCACCATACAAACAACAGCTTTTTGATAATTATTGCGGAGATGTGTGTTTGGCATAAGGGTTCCTTGCACAAAGTGCGGTAAAAAATTGTCTTATTTTGTAAGAAAATGGGCTTGTCTTCGTCTAATGAAATGTAATCTTAAGATATTTTCTATAATAAGGAAAGAAAATGAAATATACAAAAACATTTCTCATATTGACCGCACTTTTTGGCGGTTTGCAAAGTAGTTTAACGTATGCTGATCACACAGAATCATCAAAGGAGCAAAAAATGACAATGGAAAGTAAACAAGAACAACAAATTATTTATCTTGCAGGTGGCTGCTTTTGGGGATTAGAAGCTTATATGGAACGCATTCAAGGCGTGACTGATGCCGTTTCTGGTTATGCTAATGGAAAAGGCGATACCACTAACTACCAATTATTGCACGCGACAGATCATGCTGAAACGGTGAAAGTGACTTACGATCCAAACAAAATTTCGTTAGATAATTTACTACAATATTATTTCCGCGTTATCGATCCAACCAGTATCAATAAGCAAGGCAATGATCGTGGCAGACAGTATCGCACCGGCATTTATTATCAAAATGAACAAGATAAAGCGGTTATTGAGACAGCATTGAAAAACTTACAAAGTAAATATCAAGAGCCGATTCAAATTGAAGTAGAGCCACTGAAAAATTATGTGGAGGCGGAAGAGTATCATCAGGATTATCTCAAGAAAAATCCGAATGGTTATTGTCATATTGACATCAAAAAAGCGGATGAGCCATTAATTGATGATAAAAAATACCCAAAACCAAGTGATGCAGAATTAAAGCAAAAATTGACCGCACTTCAATATGACGTCACTCAAGGCAAACATACCGAACGTTCTTTTAGTAACGAATATTGGGATAATTTCGCGCCTGGAATTTATGTGGATATCACCACGGGAGAGCCGTTATTTTCTTCCAAAGATAAATTTGAATCGGGCTGTGGCTGGCCAAGTTTTACTAAGCCGATTGCGGCTGAAGTCGCTGAATATCAAAAAGATAATAGCTTTAACATGACTCGTATTGAGGTGTTAAGTCGCAGTGGACATGCTCATTTAGGCCATGTGTTTGATGATGGTCCGCGTGATAAAGGTGGATTACGTTATTGTATCAATAGCGCATCGATTAAGTTTATTCCATTAGATGAAATGGAAAAACAAGGCTATGGTGATTTGATTCCTTTTGTGAAATAAGAGGGCAAAATGAGAAAAATATTGACCGCACTTTTATTGTTTTTGAGTCCATTGAGCTTTGCGCAAGAGAAGGTGTCTTTGGCGGATATTTCCTTGAAGACGTTGGATAACCAAACCGTGACCTTATCACAATATCAAGGTAAACCGCTTTATATCAAAATGTGGGCATCTTGGTGTCCAATTTGCTTAGCGGGTTTAGCGGAAATTGACGATCTCAGTGCTGAAAAAAATCTTGATTTTAATGTAATTACGATTGCCTCACCTGGACAAAAGAACGAACAAAATAGTCAAAAATTTATCAATTGGTATAAAGGTCTGGATTACAAAAATATCACTGTATTATTGGATGAAAATGGGGAAATTATTAAACGTGCTAATGTATTAGGCTATCCGTTTAATTTGCTGTTGGATAAGGATTTAAATCTTATCAAAGCACAGCCAGGTCATTTGAATTCAGAGCAAATTAAACAACTTGCGAAGGAATAAAAAAGAGCGGTCATTTTTGACCGCACTTTGATCTGCCCCCCAAAAATTTGACCGCTTGTTTATTTTGCTAAAAATTATTTTGAACAGCCACAGCCTCTAGCCCCCTCTAAGAAACTTTCAAAATCCTCTTTAAAGAGCGCACACGCTTTTGGATCGACTTTCGCTTTTTGATTATTTAGTCTGTTATGTTTTTCAATAAAATAATTGGCAGAATCTTCATCCTGTTCTAAGAACGCATAATTATCGCCAATAATCTCAGATAATAGACGATTACTCATATAATCCCACGTTTTCTTTTCAGCATCAGATTGCTTGCTATACACTTGCGTTTCAGCTTCCTCATAAGAGAGTTCTGCCAACTGCGGATAAATACATTGTTCACGATTATTAAGTTCGAGAATATATTTTTTTACCTCTTTATCGGTAATTTTATATTTGGCATTCGGGTAATTTGTTACCTCTCTGCTACAAGCCGTTAAGAAAAATAAGATTGAAACTGTAAATAATTTTTTAAGCATCGTTTTTGCCTTTTATTAAAAATAAACCGTTACTAATAAAAAAAGTGATCTGCCCCCCAAAAGTTGGACAGGTTAGTTAACTTAAATATTGAGCTCGGTATTGCACTGGGCTCAATCCTTTTAAACCAAGTTTAATTCGTTTTTGGTTGTAATACACTAAATATTCTTCAATTTCAGCCTGTAATTCAGCAATTGAATGATAAGTCCGAGAGTAAAAGCACTCTGATTTTAATATGGCAAAAAAGCTTTCAATCACCGCATTATCATAGCAATTTCCTCGGCGACTCATACTTTGCACCGCTTTACCCTCCAACATCTTTCCCCATTCCGCCGAGCCATACAATACGCCTTGGTCGCTATGAATAATCGGACATTCTGTTGGTTTAATCCTACTAAGCCCTTGTTCTAACATCTTTTTTACCAATGAAAACTTCGGGCGTGTCGCAAAGTTATAGGCAATCACTTCTCGGTTAGCCAAGTCCATCAACGGTGAAAAATAAAGCTTTTCTTGCCCAACCTGAAATTCCGTTACATCGGTTCCCCATTTTTGATTAAGTGCCGTTGCTGTAAAATCACGATTCAGTAAATTCGGGGCTATATGCGACGTTTTTCCACGTTTTCCATGTCTTTTCTTGCGTAAAATGGAATGAATACCTAACTCGTTCATCAGCTTTACACCGTTTTATGATTCAAATTAAAACCCATTTGGCGTAATTTAAACGTCATGGGGCGATAACCATCTCGTTTTCTGTTCTTTTTATACAGCGATAAGATAGCCTCTTTTACTTCGTGATAAGTTCGCTTAATCTCTTTATAGTAAAAGCTTGAACGAGGCATTTTAGCCACACGAAGTAAATCATTTAACGCGTGGTTTGGCTTCAATCTTTCAATGATTTTTCTTTTTTCTGTCGTTGTTTTTGACGGTCGAGCGCCTCCAACTCCTTTAGATAAGCAATCTCCGCTCGAGCCAAGGCGAGTTCTCGCTGCAGCTTTTTAAACGCTTTAGGTGAAAAGTCTGTGGTTTCTGGAATTTCAATGTCTTTCTTTTTCATCTTTGGCTTCACTATTTTCGGTGTTTGAAGGTTTGTATGAGGCGATTTTACGCCATCAAGCCCTCTTTCCCGAAATGCTTTTAGCCAATAAATGACGAGAGCATGGGAAATTTGATGAAGTTTAGCCACCTCACGGATACCATAATCCTGTTCAGTGACGAGTTTGATAATTTTCAAACGAAATTGATAAGAGTAGGACATAATCTGCACCTCAAATTAGGTGTCCAGGTTTTGGGGTGCAGATCACTTTTGTATTGGCTTGATTATGCAAATGCCTGTAATTCAGGATTGATTGGGGTTTCAGCGATGTTGTTCACATAGTTACATAATGTGGCGAGGCTGACGCCTAAAATCACATCAATAGCATTTTCTTGAGTATAACCTGCATCAAAGAACGCTTTAAGCTGCGCTTCGGTTAATTTTGCTTTTTGCAAAATAACAGCAAGGGTGAAACGCGCTAAAGTATCCAATTTTTTATCACTTTCAATACGAGCAGTTGCACGAATTTGGTTAACAAGCTCTTCTTCAAGTTTTAACACTTTTAAAGCGATCTTCGTGTGGCCAGCTACACAGAAACCACAGCCATTGACTACGGCAGCGGTAATTTGCACCACTTCGCGTTCTGTTGCCGTTAAGCTGTTACGACCATTAATGCCGCCCACGGTGCGATAAGTTTCAAGTGCAGTAGGGGCATTCGCGAGAACACCAATTAAATTTGGAATAAAACCATTGGCATTTTGTACGGCTTTTAAAGCTTCTTGTGCTGCTTCTGGTGCTGATTCAATAGTGTGAATTTTAAATTGAGACATAAACTACTCCTAAGGGATAAATCATAAATTTCCGCTTGATGATACCTTTCTAACTTAAATAAGAAAAAGAAGAAAAGTTTATTTCATATAGCCAAAAGTTATGATTATTCTTGGGTAAACCAATCTTCTGTTTTTGTATTTACGTCAAATACTTGCCCTAACAATGGCGTAAGTGTATTCACTCCCAGTGTTCTTGCCATTGGTACGCTTTTAAGCACAGGCTCATTCCACGTATGCAAGGCAAGAGGATAAGCTCCCCAGTGAATGGGCATAAATCTTGTTGGCTGTAGTTTGGCTGCGAGTTGTGCGGTTTGCTCAGGGAAAAGATGGTTATTGGGCCATCTTTCGTCATATTGTCCGTTCTCGATAAACGCAATATCAATTTTACCGACACGACTAGCAATTTCATCAAAATGTTTACCTTGGGCAGAATCACCATGGAAGTAAAAACGTTCTTCATTTTGACCGCGCTTATGCTCTATTAAAAAACCAGACCACAAAGCTTTGTTATGATCAAACAAACCACGGCTAGAATCATGTCTTGCAGGTAATGCAGTATATTTTACGCCATTTAGTTCAGTGCTTTGCCACCAGTCTAATTCAGTAATTCTAGCCGCATCTATTCCCCATTTTTGTAAAATTACGCCCATTCCTAAAGAAACCACAAAATGACTTTGCGTTTTCATTAATTTCTCGATGCTTTCTTGTTCTAAGTGATCGTAATGACTATGTGAAAGCAGCACGACATCTATAGGCGGTAATTCTTCAATTTCTGCCACGGGTGGTTGAAAACGGTGCATCATTATTGGTACAGGGGACGCACTATTTCCAAAAAGTGGATCGGTAATGATGGTTTGATTGCCAATGCGCATAAGTAGCGTCGAATGTCCAAACCACATAAATCGACTCTGTTCAGCTGGCGCTAATAACTCGGTCCAATTTGGTTTGACCGTTGGCAATGGTTTTTTCGGGTGAAAATCTTTTTCATAAAATGTCATTTCCCAAAGCGCACTTGCAACATTGATTGGTGCGCGTTGAGGTTCTGCATTATAGAAAGTTTGTGTATCAGGATCATAATGATCACTCTTCGGATATACCGGATAGGTTGGCGGATAAAACCAATAGGTAACAAATGCGGCAATTCCTGCAAGAGTAATGAGTTTCTTTGTATGTCTCATATTTAAAGGATACTTTCCAAATATAAATTTGGCAGCATTATACCTTTAAATGTGTTTTTACTACAGTGAGTAATCTCTCCAACTCTTTTTTGCCGAATAGAAAGCATTTCATGACAAATTAGAAAAGGTTAAAATAAACCAAATTTTATGTTGGGAGTCTCAATGTTTTTTGTTTATCTCATCGTCGCTTTAGCGGCAGGCGTAGCACTCGCCACGCAATCAGCCATTAATACGCAATTGGCGAAAGCCATGAGTGGCGAAGCGGTGATTGCGACCTTTATTTCTTTTGCGGTAGGCACCATTTTTCTCTTTTTTATCGCATTGGCTAAAACTGATTTATGGGGCAATCTATCCACGATCCCATCACAACCTTGGTGGAAATTAATTGGTGGGGTACTCGGCGCAGTTGTCGTCTTCACAACGGTTCTACTTGCACCGAAATTAGGCATCACCGCGATGTTATTTTTTATCATTGTCGGACAACTAATTACGGCAACAACCATCGATCATTTTGGTCTTATCGGTATGCCGATCCGAGAAGTGAACATCACAAAACTCATTGGATTAATCATTGTCGCCTTTGGATTAGTATTTTATTTCTTTGGAGATAAGTTGGTTGAGCTATTTGGGGCGAGATAGGATAGAATACGCCTCTATTTATTGATTAATCGCGTAATTGGGGAAACTATGCGAAAGCGTTGCCTGTGGGCTTTGATTATTTTGTTGCTGTTGATCGTAGTAAGCGTTGGCTTAGTACGCGTTTTTGCGACCCCGAAACGTGTGGCACAACTCACGAATCATTTTTTAGCACCGCATTATCACATTGAATTAGCCGATGATTGGCAATGGGAAACAACAGGTTTAACGTTACCAGAGCTAAAAGTAAAAACAAACCAATGTACACTTGTGAACCTGAATAATACACAGGTGACTTGGTGGAATACGCGTAGTCTTGATATTGAAAAGGCTAGCTTGAATTATGATTGTTTAACCCATTTACCCAGTGATAATGCGGAAAAAACACCGCCAAATTTGACCGCACTTTGGGCGGCATTGCCTATTTCTCATGTTAACGTTAAACACTTTCAATTAACGAATGCCGAAGCGTTGACACAAGGGGCTTTAAAACCTTTCTTATCGGCTGATTGGGCGTTAGACGCAAACTATAACGGCAACCAATTATCACTCGAAGCTCAAGCCAATAATGACGGGCTTGAGCTTCATCATCAATCGACTGTCACGCCACAAGATGGTATTTTCCAATGGGCGGGGAGTACTGACATCAAACAAGCGGGCGATAAAACCTACGATCTTCATTTCTCTGCGAATTTTGATCCTGATCTTTCTCAACTCCCTCAACAAGGCAATGTTTTACTCAATTGGAATAATCCTGATCTTGCTGTGACAAAAGGCGAGGCAAAAGTCTCTTGGCAAGGCGCAGATGGCCAGTTGAATGCTCAAGATTTAACGGCAAATTCTCCTTTATTAGATGTGCCTTTTGTGTTCACCAAAGACGGTTTGGATATTTCGTGGGGGAAATTTTATTGGACCTTCGACAGCTATCAACCGATTAAAGGCTTCCTTGGGTTATCTATTCACCGTGCCGCAGAAGGCTTGTTGCCGTTAAGCATTGATATGAACGTGATCGTGCAAACCTTTGGCGAGTTTGGTAAAGGGGAGATCGTGATTTCAGGTAAGAATGGTGAAATTGGCGGTGGCGATGACAATAATGAATTGGATTTCGAGCTGAAAACACGCGGGGATTTACGTTATAACGCTACCGTGGCGCAAACCAATTTAACCTATCATCTAGGCGGGATTTTTACGCATCCAGTGGTGTATTTTTATCCGGGGTCAGTCTTTAAAATGGATACGGTGCAACCAGATACCAAATTACATGTTCGTTTACCGTTAGATGACATTATTATCGGTCGTTATGGCTTAGAAGGGCGTTTGCAGGCAACGTTGAATGGTACAACTCCGCAGTTTGAAAATCTCAATCTAAAATTAGACGGAAACGCCCATGAGTTTATTGCGGGTATTAAAACCGTGTTTGACTTACGGGATGAAGAACATAAGTTGCAGTCGGTAGAGAAACAAGCGACAAACCGTTGGGATTGGACAATCAATGGCAGTGCAAACTGGAAATCTTTAAATACGCCAGTCAAAATGGAAGGTAAAGGATTTTGGGAAGCCGATCATATTGAATTAAATCAACTTTCTGCTCACTCCAAAGAAGTCAAAATGAAAGAGGTCAAAATGGCACCGCTTTCATTGGAACTTAAAGATCGACTCCGCTGGGATTATGAAGAAGAGCATATTCGAGGTTTGCTACAAGCAAAAACAGATTGGATTGAACTGGCTTATGGTGGTCGTTTTGTTTCGCCTGTTTTTGGCTTAGGTATTGATGGTAAGAGTATCAGTAACTTCAATTTTGCAGGTGATTTAAAGGCTGGTTCGCTTGGACCTTTAGATGTCTTGGGTATATATCAGAATACCGCACTTTCAGGCAAAATCAGCTGGAAAGAACAATCCGCAAAAGTGTTCCAATCACTTTTCCCTCAACAATGGAATTGGTTAATTCATGAGGGCAGCATTAAAGGACAAAGTGAATTCGCAATTAATGGCAATGGCGTGAAGATGAAGGGGGAGCTGAATCTTAAAAATGGCAAAATCACGATGCCAGATGGCGAGATTTATGGCTTGAACATTCGCTTCCCGATGAATTATGAAAACTCGGCATTGCAAGTAGCTTCGGGTAAACCGATCCATATTTCGACTCAAAATATTCGCTATGGCGCGCTTTCCGTCGCAAATGGGGAATTGGATTTATTCGGGCATTATCCGAACACTATGAAAAATCCACTTACTTTGAGAAATGTGAAACTTTCCTTATTTGATGGTTTGTTGACGGTGCCTCAGCTCACTTTCCCACAAAGTAAAATGGCGACACTTTCTTTTACTAATATTGATTTAGCCCAAGTGTTAGCTTTAGCACAATATAACCAAGTAACCTTAACCGGCCACGCCAATGCGACCCTGCCATTTTGGCTCGGGCATAAGGAATGTTTGATTTGTAATGGTACATTGGAGCAAGTGGGGAATGTATCCATCAAATTAACCGATGAAATGGTGAAAGGATTGAAAAAAGGTGGTTGGACAGAAAATATTTTGGTGGATTTATTAAAAGAAATGGAACTGCAAAATTCCCATGCGGCGGTGACGCTCGATCCGAAAGGACAAATGACGTTGCGTGCGAGTATTAGTGGATTTAATCCAACCAAGCGAACCAATAATCCGATAACGTTAAATTATACGCACCAAGAAAATATGTTTGAATTGTGGAATATGATTGACTACGGCTCGCAATTTGAACAAAATCTGCAATATAAACTTTATAAGCAATTAGACAAAGACAAATGATAAAACACCTTAAATTTCAACCGCACTTTTTTATTTTTGCGGCAATGTTTTCGCTCACGGCCTGCACGCCGACTATTCAACTGGACACCCCAAAGGAAGGCATCACCATTAATATGAATGTGGTGGTGGACCACAATATTAAAGTGGAAATGGATGAGAAATCTCAGAAAGCCGTGGGTGAAGTAGAGCCTGTGAAGAAATAATCGAATAAAAAAGACAATCTAAATGATCTGCACTCCAAAAGTTGGACTATTCCAAAGAACTTTAAGCAAGGCGACTTTGTAAAACTCTTTGGTCAGGAGCGAAAATCCATTGATGATAATGGTAAATAGCATACGAATATAAGGATACTGGCTTCTAAACTACTAAGAGCTAAAGAGCAGATGAAGAGTCAGGAGGAAAAGAAAGAGTCCGTCCTTGGAGCAATCAAGAAATTTAAGGCGGAAGAAAAAGCAAAGCCTACAGAGAAAAAAGAAGCTTCCAAAGAAGCGGAAAGATAAAGAATTGTCGGTGTGGTCTTCGGACTGCACCGATTATTTTTTGCTCATTATCTGGAAAAGTATGAAAGAGTGATGTATTCTTTTATAAATATTATATTTATAAAAGTAAAGGTGATGGCGTGGCAATTAGCTATAATAAACTATGGAAACTACTGATAGATAAAAATATGACCAAAACAGATTTGAAGAATGTAACCGGAATGAATTCAGTTACATTGGCAAACATGGGTAAGGATAAGTTTGTAAGCTTAAGAATGATAGATAAAATTTGTGATGAACTTGATTGCGATGTGAATGACATTATGGAACATATTGCAAGCGAAAATATTGAAAGAGAGTAGTAAGTCAAGATGATTAATAATATACCAACCTATATTTCATTGTTTTCATCCGCAGGGATTGGATGCTATGGATTTAAACTTGAGGGATTTGAATGTATAGCCACAAATGAGTTACTTGATAAGAGGCTGAATATTCAAAAAATTAACAGGAAATGTAAATTTGATAGTGGTTATATAGCTGCTGATATAAAAGAAGAATCAACAAAAGAACTAATCTATTCTGAAATTAAGAAGTGGAATAATCTTGGCAATGATAGAGTAGATGTTGTAATTGCAACTCCACCTTGTCAAGGAATGAGTGTTGCAAATCATAAAAAGAGCGAGAACGAAATTGAGCGAAATAGCTTAATAAGAGAAAGCGTGGATTTAATAAGTAGCATAAATCCAAGATTTTTTGTGTTTGAAAATGTTGCTGCCTTTTGGAAAACAGGATGTGTTGATAAAAAAGGGGATATAGTTCAAATTGGAACTATGATAACAGAAGAGTTAAGCGACAGATATTTAATCCACAACGAAGTTCTTAATTTTAAGAACTTCGGGTCAAATTCGTCAAGAACAAGGACATTGGTAATAGGCGTTGATAAAGGCTATTCCGAGGAAATTACTCCAATTGAGCTTATGCCAGATTATTCAGAGGAAAAGACTCTTTATGATGTAATAGGACAAATGAAAAGCTTAGATTGGGGAGAATATGATGCTGATGATTTCTTTCATAGTTTTAGAACCTACCCAAGTCATATGCTTTCATGGATAGAAAATTTAAAACAAGGGCAAAGTGCATTTGACAATGAAGATGATGAGTTAAAGCCACATAGAATGGTGGATGGCAAACTTGTTGTTAATAAATCGAAAAATGCAGATAAATATACAAGACAGGTATATTCGAAAGTAGCTCCTTGTATTCATACAAGGAATGATCAAATGGCAAGTCAAAATACAGTTCATCCTATTGATAACAGAGTGTTCTCGATAAGAGAACTAATGCGTATGATGACAATTCCCGATTCATTCAAGTGGTTGGATTATGACCTGAGTTATTTAAATCAATTATCTGTATCAGAGAAGCAGAAAATATCAAAAAAAGAAGAAATGAATATTAGGCAGAGCATAGGAGAAGCTGTTCCAACTGCTATTTTTAAGCAGATAGCAGCAAAGATTAAAAAATTCCTTTTATTGCCTAAGTTGACTTATAAGGATATTAAAGAAATCATTGATGAAAACAAGCTTGATGAAAATGGCAATTTAAAAAAATATTTATACGAGAATAAAAAACGCCTTAGTTTGTCCACTTTGTCGATGATAATTGAATATGCAAATGCGAAACGACAAAAAAATTCTGCTTATTTTACAAATAAGTATATTATCCAAACTATTTTTGAAAATTTACCGGAATTCGAAGCAGATGAGATTAGTATTATAGAACCATCTGTAGGATCAGGAAATTTCCTTCCTTTCATTTTCAAAAAATATGCAGATAAAAAATTCGTAGACCTTACTGTTGTTGATATTGACGAGGATGCAATAGAAACACTTAAAATTTTATATGACGAAAAAAGTATACCGAGTAATTTTAAAATTCGGTTTGTTTCTGGTGATTATATGGACTATAAGCACGATAAAGTTGATTTAATAGTTGGAAATCCACCTTTCACTAAAATTAGCGGTTCGTATAGAATGCATTTGCTTAGAAAGAACCATAATAAAAACTCTACTAATCTTGCAGAATTTATTTTGGAAAAAGCAATTTCAAGCTCAAGATATGTGTCTATAATTTTGCCCAAAAACATCTTGAACACACCCGAGTTTAAGGAAACAAGGGAACTGCTAAGTAGAAAGAAGATAGATAGTATAATTGATTTTGGAGAAAATGGATTTAAAGGAGTTTTGGTCGAGACTATCAACTTAATTGTAGATTGTAATCAGCTCCCTCTATATACGAAAGTAGTATCAACTACTTTAGGTATTTCGATAAATCAAAAGAGTAAATATATCTTTGATGATAAATTACCTTATTGGGTAATTTATCGAAATGATTTTTTTGACAATATACTGAAGAAAATGGATTTTGGGGTATTTGAGGTTTTTAGGGATAGGCAGATAACAAACAGCAATACTGCTTTGAGCCGAGGAGACAAGTACAATGTGAGAGTCTTAAAATCCAGGAACATATTAGATACGGGAGAAATAATTGATATAGAGAACTATGATTCATTTATAGATGCTCAAACATTATCAAAGCTTACTGTTGGCAAGTTTTATGACAACGATGATGTTTATCTAACGCCAAATATGACTTACAAGCCACGGCTAATAAGAAAATCTAAAGGTTATGTTGTTAATGGTTCTATTGCGATTTTAATACCCAAAGATAAAACAACAAATTTTTCTCAAAAACAGCTTGATTATATATCAAGCAATGAGTTTAGAACCTTTTATAAAATTGCGAGAAATTACCAAACCAGGTCGTTAAATGTCGATAAAACGAGTTGTTATTGGTTTGGAATGAATAAGGAGATTTAACATGAGTGTATATGATACCTTACTTAATCAATATGATTATGATGTACGAAAGACACATGATGCTAGATGGATAGATCAGAAGTGTACGCATGATGTGTTATCTATGATTGCAGACTGCATTGTGGAATATGTAGATAATACAGAAGCTTCTGACAGAACCACAATTGAATTTACTGTTTCTGATATATGGCATAGCGATTATGCAAGGGAAAATGTTATAGAAATTTTCTCAAAGCCTGATCCAGAATTAAAGGCTGTGAATGAATATGATAAATACTTTGGACAGCCAATTAAGTTGTTAGGTTATAGCAAAGTTCTCAATGCGAGGAAAGATAATAATAGATATTATTATTCAATAAATGATAGGGCAGTATTAGAAAAGATTGCGTTAAGAGAGACAAATGCTCTGACATTTTTATACGAATATATTTCAAAAGTTCTTAACGATAGTGGTTTATATGACTCATTTGATTATTTTTTTAATAACCAAACAAAAGAATCATATAAAAAACTAAGAGATGATTTCATAGAATTTACAATTAATAATACCAACATAAATAGACCTACTGAGTGTGGAAGAATCTTTACAAAAGTAATAAATCCGTTGGCATTTAAGCTTAAAAAATTGGGGACTGAGAAAGGTAGGATTTCAAAGAATACAATTACCTTAAGCGATTTGCAGTATAATCGCTCCAATTGGCGAGATGTACTTAGTGGAAAAGAAAAATCAGTAACCAGAGCTGAGCATGAGCTTACTTTAGAACAATTACAAGCAAGAGCATTGGCGAGTTATACAGTTAACAAAGCTAAAAAGGCTGTTAGAAAGTTTAATGATGTGTATTTTGCAGGTAGGTCTGAGGTAAATCAGTCTACTGAGATTGTTCTTGCGACTCAAGCACACCATATATTCCCACAGTCAGACTATCCTACGATTGCGGATTATGTTGAGAATTTAATTATGCTAACGCCTAACCAACATTTTAGTATGGCTCATCCAAATAATAATACTCAATATGTTGATAAGGACTTCCAATATATTTGTTTGATAGCTAAATCGAGCAAAATATATCAAGATTTAACTTCAGATAGAGAAGAAAAGTTTTACGATTTTGATGCATATAAATATGTTTTAAATACAGGATTGGAAACTGAAGAATTTAAGCTGATAAACTTTTCAGACTTTGCAAGTATCGTAACAAAAATAGATTATTTCTATAGTGAGGCTGTATTAAGCAATAAATATAGTCAGCTTATCCCTGATAATAAGCTCGCAATATAGGTTTGCATTAAGCAATCATTTCAGGATGTTCACCTGATGTCACCTGCAAACGGCTGCTGTACCAATGCGCTGAAATCATCAAAATGGCTTTTGGTTTGGCAAACTTTTGCGTAATTAGGCTGAAATTCTGATTGAATGGGTTTTCTTTATCTAACGCATTCATCGGGCTACCATGCCCAACAAACAATACAGGCATTTTTTTCATTATTTTCTCCTAAATATTTGATGGGGAAGATTGTACGGTTAAATCTTTGTGTGAAAAATACCTGTTTATGAACAACATCTTTTACTAATCGGAAATAATGAATGATAAGGTTTAGAGATATGGGCGTATTAAATAGGGGAAATATTACAAAGTGCGGTTAAATTTCACGAAAATTTTACTTAATTTTTACTTCATTTACAGTTTATTATCTTTATATTTAGGCGTATGATGACTATTAGTTTTACATACCCCCTAAATTTAGGTAAATATATTATTTTTATTTAATAGGAGATTGAATAATGAAAAAATTATTCACAGCAGTACTTTCTGCGGCAGCGATTGCTGTACCTTTTTTTGCTTCTGCGAATACTGCACCACAAACAGAACAAAGCGCAGTACAACCGGAAAAAGCAAAAGGCGTTTGGATTGATGTACGTTCAGCCGAGGAATTTAACGCAGGCCATTTACAAGATGCAGTGAATATTCCTCACGATAAAATCATTGAAGGTGTTAAAGCGATTGGCTCAGATAAAGATGCACCGATCAACCTTTATTGTCGTAGTGGTCGCCGTGCGGAAGCTGCGCTCACTGAACTGAAAAATGCCGGCTATACCAATGTAACCAATCATGGCGGTTATGAAGATTTGGTTAAAAAAGGTTTGAAATAAACAACATATTATTTAAAGCAAAAAATCCCCTAGAGCAGAGCAGTAGGGGATTTTTTGTATAAAGAGCGGTCAAATTTTTAAGTGTTTTTGCAAATCATCTTAAAAATTCGACCGCTTGTATTGTCCTCATTACACTAATTCTTATCTATTCGCTTAATCAATAAAAAGACCGCCAGTACTAATGCAATCGCACCGCAAATCAAGCTTGGTATTGGGATGCCATTACGCTGAGGGAGATTTTCGTTCAACGATAAAATAGACGCTGCAATAATGAGTGCGGCAATAATCAACATAATGCCCATTCGTTCGACAGTCTTACGAAAACGCTCTAATCCGTGAATTTCATGTTCAAGACGAATTTCCTTATTGCTGATTTTTTGTAAGAAAATTTTGACTTCTTCCGGAAGCGAAAGCCAGTTGTTGTAGCTGTCAGCAATTTTTTCGAAATTTTCACTCATCACGTGTTTAGGTGAAAATCGTTTCTTGAGCATTTGTGTAATATAAGGTTTAAGTACGGTTGCAATATCTAATTCAGGATAGAGATAACGCCCGATTCCTTCAATCTGGGCAAAACCTTTTGCTAGCAAATAAACGCCCTCAGGCATAATAATGCTATTTTCGCTCATAATTTTGGTAAAACGATTCATCAATTCACTGATATCTAACCCTGCCAAATTGCTTTCAGTGAGAAGCATGAAAATCTCAGAAAGATCATTTTCTAGCGCTTTTTCATTCGGCACATTATAACTGACAGCAAGCTGCTTAATGGTCTCGATAATTTTTCGCATATTTTTTTGAGAGGCATAGTACAAACAATTTCCAAGTAATTCGCGTTCTTTAGGGCTGAGTTTGCCCATTGCCCCCAAGTCAATAAAAGCAATCCGCCCGTCAGGCGTTAATAGAATGTTGCCAGGGTGGGGATCTGCATGAAAGAAGCCAAACTCAAATACTTGTTTCATATAGAGATCTAATCCAAGTAAAGCAACATCTTTAGCCAGTAAACCTTGTTGTTCAATCTGTGCTTTATTGGTCACTTTTGAGCCATACACAAAATCCATACAAAGAATGTTATTGTTTGATAAATTCGAATAGGTTCGTGGGACTAAAATACGTGAATTTTGCTTAAAGTTATTAGCAAAACGCTCAATGCTACGACGCTCACTTTCAAGGGAGAGTTCTGTTGTAATGGATTCTTTGAAGGTATTTAATAACGCTTTAGGTTGAAGGTTAGAAATAATGTCGTTGCGTTGTTCTAGAAAATTTACGAGATCTTGTAAGATAAGTAAATCTGCCTTAATGACTTCATCAATGCCTTCTCGCTTGATTTTTACCGCAACATCTTGTCCGTTTTTCAACCGCCCTTTGAATACTTGACCGATAGAAGCTGATGCCATAGGCTCTGAAGCAAGCGTTTCGAAATGTTCATGAATATCTATGCCTAATTCACGCTGAAATTTCTCTGCAATATTAATGGGCTGAACTTCTACTTTATCTTGCAATTTTTGTAGTTCAGTAATCATTTCAACTGGTAGCAAATCTCGGCGATCACTTAACATCTGCCCTAATTTAACGTAAGTTGTACCCAGCTCTTCCATCGCTCGACGGATACGTTCATATACAGACACGCTTCCACTTGATTCATTGGCTAACTTATTTGAAAGGGATTCCGGTAACCACTTCTCTAAATTACTGCGTTCAAAAAACTCATCTAAACCATAACGTAATAAGATTTCTGCAACCTGCTTGGTACGTTGAAATTTGTTAAAAATAGCCATTGTAACTTTCCTCTTTGTGCATGCTATTTGGCGAGTATTTAAAATAAGGTTGATTTGCGACTAAATTGAGACAGGTCTTTTACATCTCTAACTGAAGATTTTCGAAAATTGCTGATGATTTCAGTTTATCCATTCTTCAATTGGATCTCTACAATTATTTCCAAGGCAAGCCACATTAGATTTTTTTAATTTAATACTAATAATAAAAATCTCAATGCGCTAAGTTTTGAAGGCTTTTGATTTAAAAGAGCGGTCAAATTTTGAGGTGTTTTTGCAAATCATCTTAAAAATTCGACCGCTTGTATTTTTACTTCAATTTAACTGCAGTAGTCCTTTTTTTAAAGTCGTTTTTTCAATGTCGGCAATATTGCATCCCAAGCGGTTAAAGCTTCTTTCTCACTGAGTGGCGAACCCTTGGTATTTTTCTCATTGGCACCGAAAGTCATCTTAAATCTCACACTGCCATCATCTTTTTCCCAGATAAATAGATACCGTTTTCCCTGCCATTTCACCAATTTTTCATTACCCGCCATACCATTAATATCGCGTTTTCCTTTGCGGATGGTACTGTATTTAGCCCACGAGAGGAGTTTATCCAAAGCACTATCTTTAGCGAAAAGATCTCGTTCTAATAGCGGTTTATCACCTTCCTCTAAAGATCCACCCGTCGTCAGCTCGGCATAAACGCCTTTATAGTCTTTGATTTTGATGCCCGCACTACCAAAAAAAGGCTCAGTTCCCTTATCGGCAATAAATCCTTCTGTTAAACAGACACCTTGTTGCTGTGGCATTTCAGTATCTTTACGATCTCTCAGCTTGTCGAAAAAATCATTCCGTATACGACTAATAGCTTCATCTGCTTTACTTTTTTCCAGTTGCTTAAGGTTTGGGGGAACTTTGCCGTTAACAGGCATAATGCTTGAAAGAGTTTGAATGGAATAGGCATCATTCTTGCCTAACTTGAAATAGAAATTGACATAATAGATCATGCCTTTTAGATGCTTTGACACCGCGTGTTCCCATGAACCGGGAGCCTGTGTGACCATCGCTATCGCTTTATTAGGAATAACCGTGCGGTTTTCTATAAAACTATCGCTTCCGTTATATCCTTTTTCTTTAACCTCTAATACGGATTCTACTTTCAGATTCCAATAATCTGGTTGCACTTTTATCTGCCAACCATTGTATTTAAGCCAACCAGTCCCACTTATACGGTTAGATGGTAAGTTAATTTGGTAACGCCCACTACAAAATGGCTGCTCAGTCCAATACGTTGCCGCATTTTGAGCATAATTGCTTGCTGTATTTTCAACTGTTGAGTGGGTGTGTGCGTGTTGACTGCAAGAAGACAGCATAACACTGGTTAAAACAGTGCTATAAAACATCAGTCTAGAAATTTTCATCTTCGGCATGTGATTTCTTCCTTATTGTAAAGACAATGTTTCTAGATACACATCGGCCAACAAGAACTACATCCTGTTAATACTATTGCTATAGCACCATATAATAAGCCAATCTTAAATATATTTTTTCTACGATATTTACGGTTCATTTTTGTCTCTTTCTTAAGCTCTAAAGTTAATAAATTTAGTAAGTTTCTATTCATTAAAAATTTGATCAAATTCGTTTTTTCAATGTCGGCAATATTGCATCCCAAGCGCTTAAAGCCTCTTTCTCACTGAGTGGCGAACCCTTGGTATCTTTCTCATTGGTACCGAAAGTCATCTTAAATTTTACGCTGCCATCATCTTTTTCCCAGATAAATAGATATCGATTTCCTTGCCACTTAACCAGTTTTTCACTGCCAGTCATGCCATTGATATCGCGCTTTCCTTTGCGGATGGTACTGTATTTTGCCCACGAGATAAGTTTGTCCCAAGCACCATCTTTAGCGAAAAGGTCTCGTTCTAATAGCGGCTTATCACCTTCCTCCAAAGATCCACCCGTCGTTAGCTCGGCATAAACATCTTTATAGTCTTTGATTTTGATACCTGCTCTGCCAAAAAACGGCTCAGTTCCCTTATCGGCAATAAATCCCTCTGTTAAACAGACACCTTGTTGCTGTAGCATTTCAGTATCTTTACGATCTCTCAGCTTGTCGAAAAAATCATTCCGTATCTGCCCAATAGCTTCGTCAACTTTACTTTTTTCCAGCTGTTTCAGGTTTGGTGGAGCTTTGCCGTTGACGGGCATAATGCGTACAAAAGCTCTAACCGTATATGCATCGTTCTTGCCTAACTTAAAACTAAAATCAACATTATAAAGCATTCCATTTACCTGAGTTAATAATGGGCTATCCCATGAGGCAGAAGCCTGTGTCACTGTAACTATTGCTTTGTTGGGAATAATAGTGCGGTACTCTATAAAACGATCACTTCCATTATATCCTTTTTCTTTAACCTCTAATTCGGATTCTACTTCCAGATTCCAATAATCTGGTCGCACTCTTATCTGCCAACCATTGTATTTAAGCCAACTAGTCCCACTTATACGGTTAGATGGTAAGTTAATTTGGTAGCGACCGCTACAAAATGGCTGTTCAGTCCAATACGTTGCCGCATTTTGAGCATAATTGCTTGCTGTATTTTCTACTGTTGAGTGAGTTTGGGCGTGTTGACTGCAAGATGACAACATAACACTAGTTAAAACAGTGCTATAAAACATCAGTCTAGAAATTTTCATTTTCGGCATGTGATCTCTTCCTTAGTGTAAATTTGAGAATGCTAAATAACATGGAAATTCTGCTAACACTTTTCTTTCCATATTGATCTTAATAGATGAGTTTACACGCTTTTAGTGTAAAGTACAACTTTACACTATTCAATAAGAGGGTTAATTAAAAGGGGATTCAATACATTTTAGAGAGAATAAAAGGCCTTTTGACATTTCAAAAGACCTTTTTCACGCCAAAGTGCGGGCAGATTTTCGTTTACTAAATACAATAATCTTCTTTTAATAAGTGACGATAGGCGTAAAGATAAGATGCGCCAACAAATGCCGCGCCACCAGTGACATTGCCTAAAAAGACAGGAATCATATTGAAGAAGAATTGGCTCCAAGTCACATTAGCACCAGCAAAAATCCCGGCAGGAATAATAAACATATTGGCGACAAAGTGCTGTAATCCGATAAGCACAAAAATCATCACTGGGAACCATATGGCTAGGATACGACCAGAGGTTTGTTTGGCGCCAAAATAGAACCAAATACCCATGCAGACCATCCAGTTACAGGCTATGGCAGAAACAAAGGCGCGACCAAAATCCATTTGCACTTTAGCCTCGGCAATCGCGATAGTTTTAGCGGCAGCTGCACCTTCTGATAAACCAACATAATGCCCTAAGAAATAGGCCATAAACAGCGCACCGAGCAGGTTGCCCAAACTCACGACAATCCAGTTACGAAATAATTTTTTGAGGCTTACTCTTTTTGTTAAGCGGCCTAATGCCATCATCATCATGTTTCCCGTGGCCAATTCACCACCACCGATTAGAATACAAATCAAACAAATAGGAAACACGGCCGCACCAAGTAATGTTGATAGTCCACTCCACTCTGGAGGAATGCCGCTCACGACTTTTAAATAGGCCATATAACCAAAACTCACATAGCCGCCACCTAAAAAACTTAAAATAGAGAGTGTTTTTAGGTGTCCTTGCGACTTAGCATAACTTTTATCAATAACATCTTGTAAGATTTCGTGGGGGTAAAGATCGCGATGCTGCATAGTTGTACCTCTAGTGAAAATAAGACGGTAAAAATGTAGCAAACCACATAGCAAAACCGAAAGAATTGTTAAATATATGTACTGATTTTTAGTTATAACGAAATTGAATAATAATCCGAACCTAAAATTAGGCGTCTAGGTTCTTTTTTTGAGGGCAAAGTGCGGTCGGTGGTGGAACAATGTCGTCCAAGTTAGAAACGGTATAAGGAAACATCGTCTGTTACATTTTTCTATAAATCAAAATCCGCGTAAATTCAGTCGGGTAGTCCAATCTGAATGTCGTACTGGGTGAATGGTAGAGGCGAAACTCAACGGTAACGTTAGGGTATTTATCGATAGAAAATTCATAGGAAGTGAAAAAATATGTGGTTTCATCAAAAACTGTTTTCAATGTTTCTGATTTTTCTTCACTTTTTTTAAGATTCAGATGAAAGTATTTTGTCAATTCATCTTTGTCAAATAGGATATTTATTGAACCTTTGCTTTGATCCCAATAGAGATTAAGTTTCGTATTCTGTTTTAACTCTTTAGGTACAACCAAATGAACCTTTGATTTTTCCAAAGTGTAGCTTGTATAACCGTTTTTCATGTTTGTATGAGTAAGAACCTTGATATTACTACGTTTATATTGCAATGAATCAGGATCAACAGATTGTTTTTTCTCCATAATTTCAGATGCAATATCAATCATTTCTGCTAAATAGGCTTTTTCCAATTGGATTTCTGTTTGTGTCATGGAAAATATATTTTGCGAATAGAACAATAAAAAAATAACAGATAATTTCGAAAGAATTTGTTTAAAATTTTCCATATATTCTTACTCCTGAAGATGTTCAAAGGAAATAAAGCAAAGATACATCGTGTTCTTTTTTCTGATTCGAGTGATGTTACTCATCTAAGAAATGTTCTCCTTGATATCTATACTATTTTCCAGTATTCAAATAAAGATATATTAGATTCGGATGCGGTGCAATAAATTGAATATTTATTTCGTTTTAGCGTTTGAGCGAGATAAGGCGCAGGAATAATTGATGTCAAAATGATAGATAAAAAAGAGACCTTTCGATGAAAGGTCTCTCTTCGTATAGATAATTTTGTATTAATACAATTTAGAATGGAATGTTGTCATCAAATGCGTCCATTGGTGGCTCAGCTTGTGGTGCTGGCGCAGATTGTGCTGGACGAGATTGATAGCTTGGTTGTGGTGCGGATTGTGCAGGTGCATAACCGCCCATCTCTTGAGAGCGACCACCTAACATTTGTAAGTTATCACCTTGGATTTCAGTGGTGTAACGATCTTGGCCATTGTTATCTTGCCATTTACGGGTTTTTAAACGACCTTCAACATAAACTTGTGAACCTTTGCGTAAGTATTGACCCGCAATTTCCGCTAAACGACGATATAACACGATACGGTGCCATTCGGTCACTTCACGGCGTTCGCCTGTGTTTTTATCTGTCCAGCTTTCACTTGTTGCCACGCTGATATTTGCTACCGCTTCGCCATTTGGCATCGTACGGATTTCAGGATCATTACCTAAATTACCTACGATGATTACTTTATTAATACCTGCCATAGAATCCTCTATATTTTAGAAATAAGGTGAAAAATTTTGGTTATTTTGCCTTAAAAGAAACAAAAGATCCATAAAAATTAACTGGATATTTGCACAGATATTGAAATATGCGATAATGGTCGCAATTTTTGAATTTATTTTCTTAAGGCAATCGCTTTTTTTATGGATACTATCGACATTCGTGGGGCTAGAACTCACAATCTTAAAAACATCAATTTAACCATTCCGCGCGATAAATTAATTGTGATTACAGGCTTGTCCGGTTCAGGCAAATCTTCTTTAGCATTTGATACGCTTTATGCGGAAGGGCAGCGCCGTTATGTGGAATCGCTTTCTGCTTATGCGCGTCAATTCCTTTCTTTAATGGAAAAACCAGATGTGGATTCGATTGAGGGTTTGTCGCCAGCGATTTCTATTGAGCAAAAATCCACTTCTCATAACCCGCGTTCAACCGTGGGCACTATCACCGAAATTTACGATTACCTGCGTTTGCTGTTTGCTCGCGTAGGGGAGCCACGTTGTCCAGATCATGATGTACCTTTAACAGCACAAACCATCAGCCAAATGGTGGATAAAGTTTTAAGCTTGCCTGAAGAAAGCAAAATGATGTTGCTAGCGCCCGTAGTGAAAAACCGTAAAGGTGAGCACGTTAAGCTGTTAGATAGCTTAGCGGCACAAGGTTATATTCGCGCAAGAATTGATGGTGAAATCTGTGATTTATCTGATCCACCAGAACTTGCTTTACAGAAAAAACATACCATTGAAGTGGTGGTAGATCGCTTTAAAGTGCGGTCAGATTTAGCCACACGTTTGGCAGAATCCTTTGAGACAGCTTTAGAGCTTTCGGGTGGTACAGCAGTTGTGGCAGATATGGATAATCCTAAAGCTGAAGAATTAGTTTTCTCGGCAAACTTTGCTTGTCCACATTGTGGCTATTCCGTACCGGAATTAGAGCCTCGCTTATTCTCATTTAATAACCCGGCAGGAGCGTGTCCGACTTGTGATGGCTTAGGTGTTCAGCAGTTCTTTGATGAAAGCCGCGTGGTGCAAAATGAAAGCATTTCCCTCGCAGGTGGTGCAGTGAAAGGTTGGGATCGTCGCAATTTCTATTACTATCAAATGCTTACCTCGTTAGCGAAACATTATAAATTTGATATTGAAACACCATACGAAGATTTGCCTCAAAAAATTAAAGATATTGTGATGCACGGTTCAGGCAAGGAAGAAATTGAATTCCAATATATGAACGACCGTGGAGATGTGGTGATCCGCAAACATCCTTTTGAAGGGATTTTGAATAATATGGCACGCCGTTATAAAGAAACGGAATCCATGTCTGTGCGCGAAGAGTTGGCGAAAAACATCAGTAACCGACCTTGTGCAGATTGTGGCGGCTCGCGTCTTCGTCCAGAAGCTCGCAACGTGTATATTGGCAGCATTAATTTGCCGCAAATTTCAGAGAAAAGCATTGGTGAAAGCCTTGAGTTTTTCCAAGGGCTTACTTTAACTGGTCAAAAAGCACAAATTGCGGAAAAAATCCTGAAAGAGATCAAAGAGCGGTTAGAATTTTTAGTGAATGTGGGGTTGAATTATCTTTCCCTCTCTCGCTCAGCCGAGACCCTTTCGGGAGGTGAAGCGCAACGTATTCGTCTTGCGAGTCAGATTGGTGCGGGCTTAGTGGGCGTCATGTATGTGTTGGATGAGCCTTCTATCGGTTTGCACCAACGCGATAATGAGCGTCTGTTAAATACGTTGATTCACTTGCGTAATTTGGGGAACACGGTAATCGTCGTGGAACATGATGAAGATGCTATTCGAGAAGCCGATCATATTATTGATATTGGCCCTGGGGCAGGAGTGCATGGTGGCCAAGTGATTGCACAAGGGACAGCCAAAGAAATTATGGCGAACCCAAATTCGATTACGGGTAAGTTCTTATCGGGCGAAGAAAAAATCGAAATTCCGAAAAAACGAACCGCACTTGATAAAAGCAAACTTTTAAAATTAAAAGGTGCGACAGGGAATAATCTAAAAGGCGTGAATTTAGAGATTCCAGTGGGTTTATTTACTTGTATCACGGGGGTATCAGGTTCAGGCAAATCAACGCTAATTAATGATACGTTATTCCCATTGGCTCAAAATGCCCTAAATCGTGCAGAGAAAACGAGTTTTGCACCTTATAAATCCATTGAAGGCTTGGAATATTTCGACAAAGTGATCGATATTAACCAAAGTCCGATCGGTCGTACACCGCGTTCTAACCCAGCGACTTACACGGGGTTATTTACCCCAATTCGTGAGTTATTTGCGGGCGTGCCAGAAGCACGTGCGCGTGGTTATAATCCAGGACGCTTTAGTTTTAACGTACGCGGTGGTCGTTGTGAAGCATGCCAAGGTGATGGTGTGCTAAAAGTAGAAATGCACTTCTTGCCGGATGTGTATGTGCCTTGTGATCAATGTAAAGGTAAACGCTATAACCGTGAAACCTTGGAGATCCGATACAAAGGTAAAACTATTCACCAAGTATTAGATATGACGGTAGAAGAAGCACGCGAGTTTTTTGATGCGATCCCAATGATTGCGCGTAAACTGCAAACCCTAATGGATGTAGGCTTGTCTTATATTCGTTTAGGTCAGTCTTCTACCACGCTTTCAGGTGGTGAGGCACAACGCGTTAAGTTAGCGACTGAGCTTTCAAAACGTGATACCGGTAAAACCCTTTATATTTTAGATGAGCCGACAACTGGTCTGCATTTTGCCGATATTAAACAACTTCTCGACGTGTTACATCGCTTGCGCGATCAAGGCAATACTATCGTGGTGATCGAACACAACTTAGATGTGATCAAAACCGCAGACTGGATTGTGGATCTTGGTCCAGAAGGGGGCAGTGGCGGTGGTCAAATCATCGCGACAGGCACCCCGGAAGAGGTCACCAAAGTCAAAGGTTCACACACCGCGAGATTCCTGAAAGACATCTTAGCAAAAGGCTAGAAAAACCAACCGCACTTTTGAATTTAATCAAAGTGCGGTTATTTTTTTGGATGTTTTTAATGTTTGCTACTGAACGGCGGTTTGGCAAACCAAATGAGAACAACCAAGGAAATAAATGTTATCGCAGAGACTAAGAAGATTTCATTGGCACCAATAATAAAGCCTTGAGCGGTGATTTGTTTGGCAAGATAGGATGCAGTTTGTTCTTCGCTTAAACCAAAACTTCCCATAGTTTGGAAGAATTGTTGGGAAATCGGATTGTATGGATTAATGACTTCCGTGAGTTGCGTGTGATGCACGGCTTCGCGGTTATACCATATAAATGTCGTGAGTGATGTGCCTATTGAGCCGGCAAGGGTTCGGAGGAAATTAAATAAGCTCGACGCTGAGGCCATTTTTTCGGGCGGTAAACCAGAAAGCGTGATGGTGGTCAGCGGCATAAAGAAGCAAGCAACCGCTAAACCTTGCACAAATTGTGGCAAGGCAACATCGGCAAAGGTCATTTCAGGCTCAAAGGTCACGGCTCGCCAATAAAAGGTGAGCGCATAAACCATAAAACTGACGGTGATTAAAATCCGCATATCAATTTTATTGCCGAATTTCCCGATAATCGGTGCAAGTAGAATCGGTAATAATCCCACTGGTGCAGCCGCAAGCCCCGCCCATGTTGCTGTATAGTTATAAACCTGTTGAAGTAGAAGTGGGATGAGCACGACCGTCCCTGAATACACCAAAAAGGCCAGGCTGGTTGAAACACAACCCACGGTGAAATTTCGGGATTTGAATAAGGAGACATCCACAACTGGATTATCGTCCGTGAGTTCCCAAATGATGAGGGCGATTAAACCTACTGCAGCGATAATGGTAAGCACCACAATTTCAGTGGAATTGAACCAATCTAGCTCACGGCCTTGATCCAGCATCAATTGCAACGCACCTACACCGAGCGCTAACAAAATCAGCCCAATAGTATTAACTGGTTGATGAGAAATTCTGCTTTCTCGGCCTTCTAAAATTTTCCAACTGATTAAGACAACGGCAAGCCCAATCGGAACGTTGATAAAGAAAATCCAACCCCAGTGAATATTATCACTGATCCAACCGCCTAAAATAGGCCCACAAATTGGGGCGACGACGATCGTCATTGACCAAAAAGCCAATGCCATTCCGCGTTTTTCAGGCGGGTAGTTATTCAATAATAAGCTTTGAGAAAGGGGGATGATTGGGCCGGCTACCGCACCTTGAAGAACACGAAAAACGATCAACATTTCCAAGCTATTTGCAATACCACAAAGCCAAGAGGCTAGCACGAATAATAGCGTTGCAATTAAAAATAACCGCACTTCACCAAAACGTTTTGCCAGCCAGCCTGTAATCGGAATTGAAATGGCATTTGCCACACCGAACGAGGTGATCACCCAGGTTCCTTGGCTAGACGAGGCACCTAAATCACCGGCTATGGTTGGAATAGCAACATTGGCGATCGTAGAATCCAGCACAAGCATAAAGGTGGCAAGGGAGAGTGCCAAGGTTAGGATTGCCAACGCACCGCCTTGTAACGGCTTGAAATGAGATTGCGGCATAACGGAACCTAATAGCTATTATCGCGAATAATAGATTCGATCAAATTATTGACCGCACTTTCATCATATTGCAGCACATTCGTGGAATAAAGCGGTGTAGCTGGCGCTTGGTCACGCAAGGTTTCACCTTGGCTATCGGTTACATCCACTTTCACAGTCGCAGAAAGTCCGATACGTAGTGGATTTTCAGCTAGCTGTTGCGGATCCAATTGAATACGCACAGGCACACGTTGCACCACTTTGATCCAGTTCCCCGTCGCATTTTGAGCAGGCAATAAAGAGAATGCACTGCCCGTCCCCATTTCAATTCCGACAACTTTTCCATCAAAGGTTTTATCTTTGCCATAAAGGTCGAAATGAATTTCAGCCGGCTGACCAATTCGCATATGGGTTAATTGTGTTTCTTTGAAGTTGGCATCTAACCACATTTGATCGGTAGTCACCACCGCCATTAATGCACCACCAACAGAAACCGCTTGTCCTACTTGCGCATTGCGACGAGCCACATAGCCTTTAATTGGACTGCGGATTTTCGTACGTTCTAAATTTAACCAAGCTTGTTTCAAATTACTGACCGCACTTTGAATTTGCGGCTGTTCACTTAAAGGTCCGTCTAACAATAAGGCTTGATTTGCGCCAAGCTGATTTTGTGAGGTGGTTAAGTTCGCTTTTGCCAGTTCAACGGCTTCTTTCGCGTGTTGGAAAGATTCTTTATCAATTGCGCCATCTTTGACTAATTGCACTCGACGGTTCAAGTTTCCTTGTGCTTGAGCAAGGGTAATTTCATTCGCACGAACGGCCGATTTTAATTGTTTTACGGTGTAATTCAGTTGTGAAACTTGGCGAACCGCATTGGCTAAATTGCTTTTAGCTTGCTCAAAACTCAATTTGGCATTGGTGTCATCCAGCTCTAATAACACGTCACCAGCCAGTACGGGATCCATATTATCCACATTAATTTTCGAAATATTCCCCGCTACCTGCGCCGATACCATCACCTGATTGCCGCTAACATAGGCATCTTCCGTTTCTTCAAAGCCTTTAATAAATAAATACCAATAAGCCGCAGAGCCGATCGAAATCAGAAGAAGCAAAAGAATAAAAATAGAAAGCCCTTTTTTACGTTGTTGGGATTTATTATTGGAAGAATTTTGTGTATCTGAATGTTGATCGGACATAATGCGCGCCTTATCGGAAAATGCTGAAGTAAAAAAAGCTTCAGTCTATAAAATATGAATGTTCGTTCATTATGAACGTGAATTAAAATTATTTCAAGAATGACTGCACTTTAGCGCAATAAAGTACATAGTTCAAAGACTACCTTTCAATGTCGTATTAGTTTACCCACTGATCCTTATGTTAGAACGTATAAGAGCTTGTTTGTTATGAATTTTACCAAAGCTGAGAGCGGGATTTTGTTATAGTTATTGTAAATAAAAAAGAAAATCCTTCGCTAAATTGGCAAAGGATTTTTTTGTAAGAAGTGATTAGCTAGGTAGTTTTGTAGTCGCTTTCAACGCCATATATCCTACAATCGCAGAAACAGTAGAACCTAATAAGATCCCTAATCGAGAAAGGGCGTTAATGCTTTCACCGGCATCAGCATTGAAGGCTAGGCTTGCTAAGAACATCGACATGGTGAAGCCGATACCACACAAAATTGCTACGGCAAAAATTTGTTTAAAATTGATGCCTTGTGGTAGTTTTGCAATGCCAAGTTTAACGGAAAGATAACTGAAACCAAATACGCCGAGTGGTTTTCCGATAATTAGGCCAAGAGAAATCGCGAGCAATAATGGTGATGTCAGCATGCTGAAATCAATGCCATCAAAGCTTACCCCCGCATTGGCAAATGCAAATAATGGCAGGATAACAAAGGATGACCAAGGGGCAAGAATGTGCTCAAAGTCGTGTAATGGAGTTTCGCCATTTTTGCCTTTCAATGGAATACAAAATCCGATGATAACCCCTGCAAGAGTGGCATGCACGCCTGATTTTAATACCGAAGCCCATAAGATTGTTCCCACCATCATATAAGCACAAAGTGCGGTCACTTTAAAGCGATTTAATGCGATAAGTACAACAATAGCAATAGCAGCAAAGATGAGTGCTTGTACACTTAATCCGTGTGAGAAAAACAGTGCAATAACGACAATGGCGCCTAAGTCATCAATAATCGCTAAAGCAAGTAAAAAGATTTTTAGTGGGAGTGGCACTTGTTTACTTAATAACGCCATGATACCAAGTGCAAAGGCAATGTCTGTTGCCATTGGAATAGCCCAGCCATCGGCTAAAGTGGGATCGTGTTGGGCGATAAATACATAAACTAAGGCAGGGATAATCATTCCCCCCACCGCTGCAATAGCAGGGAAAATCGCTTGTTGATAGCTTGAAAGGGAGCCTTCAAATAATTCTTTTTTGACTTCCATTCCCACTAAAACAAAGAATACCGCCATAAAACCATCGTTAATCCAATGGATTAAGGTTTTATCAATAGAAAAAGATCCTACTTGAATGCTGACGGGTAAATTTAAAAAGTCATTATAGGTTTGATTAAGCGGTGAGTTGGCTAATAGCATTGCGACTACCGCTGAGAAAAGTAATAAAATTCCGCCAGCTGATTCTAATTTTAAAAAACGCTGAATTTGTTGAGTCAAACTCAGTTTATTCATTCATTCTCTCCTAAAAAAGTAATAAAAAATAATAAAGCGTGGATATTATCATAAATTTACTGATTTTTGGGAAAGAGGTGGTGGATAATGTGAGATTTAATCGGAATGTGATAGATTTCGTGATCTATTTCACAAAATTTATTTTCATTTTTGGAATAAAAAACAATTTAATAGTAGAATCCTTAAAGTTTATTTATTCGAGAATACTTATGTTTTCAAAAAAAGACATCATCGTATTAGGTATGATGATTTTTGCTTTATTTTTAGGCGCAGGAAATATTATTTTTCCACCGATGGAAGGTTACTCCGCAGGTAACCATTGGGCAACCGCTTCGCTAGGATTTGTGATAACAGGCGTACTCATGCCATTTATTACATTGGTTGTTGTGTCAGTATTAGGGCGTGGTGAAGAACTGACTAAGGACTTACCCAAGTGGGCAGGTGTAGCCTTTTTAACCATTCTTTATTTAGTCATCGGTTCAACCTTTGCCATGCCTCGAATTACCAATGTCGCTTATGAAATGGCATGGTTACCATTGGGGCTCATTGAAGATAGTGCGACGACACGTCTTATTTTCTCTGTGATCTTTAATATTATCGCGATGGGATTCATGATTCGCCCAAGTACAATTATTTCAACGGTGGGTGAAGTGATGACACCGGCATTGTTGGTATTATTACTTGTTGTTGGGATCACGGTTTTTGTTTCACCGCTTTCTGATATTGTTGCACCATCTCAGGCGTATGCTGAGAATTCAGCATTAACTACAGGGTTAATTAGTGGTTATCAAACGATGGATGTACTTGCAGCGATTGCTTTTGGTGGCATTGTTGCACGGGCGTTATCTGCAAAAAATGTAACGAATCCGCAAAAGATTGTTAAATATACCATTTCAGCGGGTTTCGTATCTGTCATTTTATTAGGTTGCTTGTATTTCGCCTTATTTTACTTAGGGGCGACTTCTGATGCCGTGGCACAAGGCGCAACAAATGGCGGACAAATCTTCTCTCGTTATGTGAACAGTTTATTCGGCACGGCGGGAACCTGGATCATGGCGGGTATTATTACTTTAGCAAGTCTAACCACATTAGTGGGCGTAACCAGTGCGTGTGGTGATTACTTCTCCAAGTTTTCGACGCGTTTTTCTTATCCATTTTGGATTGCCTTCTTCACAGCTATGACGACAATTATTTCACAATATGGCTTAACAAAATTACTCCGAGTGACGATTCCTGCCTTGTTGTTGATTTACCCAATGGCGATCATGTTAGTGGTTTTACAGCTTGTGCGTAATAAATTACCTTCTATTCAATTAAGCTATTACTTGACGATCTTTGTGACGGTTTGCTTTAGTTTAGTTGATAGTTTAAAAAACTTGGATATGTTGCCGGAAGGATTGCATCAAGTCATGATTCATTTCCCACTTTACTCACAAGGATTAGCTTGGCTGGTGCCTGCGTTATCTACTTTAGTGCTTTCTATGATATTTGGGAAAACGATTTCAAAATAATAAAAATGCCGACAATGATTTGCCGGCATTTTTTATATCAAGTGCGGTCATTTTTTCACGTGTTTTTAGGCGGCAAGACGTTGTCTTACAATTTCAAATAAACATACGCCAGTCGCAACAGAAACATTTAGGGATGAAACTGAGCCTGCCATTGGAATACTAATGAGTTGATCACAATGCTCACGGGTAAGGCGACGCATACCTTCGCCTTCAGCCCCCATCACTAAGGCAAGAGAACCAGTCAGTTTACTTTGATAAATGGTTTCTGTTGCTTCGCCAGCCGTACCGACTACCCAAATATTATGATTTTGTTGTAGATCTCGCAAAGTACGCGCTAAATTGGTTACGCGAATTAATGGTACAGTCTCCGCCGCACCGCAAGCCACTTTACGTGCAATAGAAGTGAGTTGAGCGGATTTATCTTTTGGTACGATAACAGCGCTCACTCCAGCAGCATCTGCAGTACGTAAACAGGCACCCAGGTTATGAGGATCAGTCACACCATCAAGCACTAATAAAAGAGGATTTTGCTTACGAGTAAGAAGTTCATCCAGATCATGTTCATTCAGTTCTTTCGTTTCTTGCACACGCGCAATCACTCCTTGATGCACTTCGCCATTGGATTTTTTATCTAATGTTTGACGATTTACAAATTGCACCGCAATGCCTAAAGCATGGAGCTCATTGAGTAAGGGTTGTAGGCGTTTATCTTCACGGCCTTTAAGTACAAAAACTTCAATTAAACGTTCAGGGCTATTTGCTAAAATGCTGTTGACAGCATGGATACCATAGATATTTTCTGACATAGGGTTCTCTTATTTATTATTTCTTCCGTTTTCTAGTCGGTTTCTTCGAAACGTCTTTATTTTTAACCGCACTTTTACGTTTTTTTGACGCTTTAGGTGGCAGTTCCTTAAAGACTTTTTTCGCTTTTTGTTTCGCCGTTTTGCCAACACGACGCGGTTTTCGTGCGCTTTCGACTAAACTGAAATCCACCATTTTTTGTTCTAAATGAACGGCAACTACGCGAATTTTGACTTTATCGCCAAGGCAATAAATCATACCACTATTTTCGCCGATTAAACGTTGTTTTGCCGCATCAAATTGATAGTAGTCATTATCTAAAGTGGAAATATGGACTAAGCCGTCAATGAATAAATCATCTAAACGTACGAATAAGCCAAAGCCCGTTACAGATGAGATCACTCCGCTAAATTCAGCGCCCACGTGATCTTGCATATATTCACATTTCAGCCAATCTGCCACTTCGCGAGTGGCATCATCGGCACGGCGTTCTGTCATCGAGCAGTGATCACCTAATAAATCCATTTCATCAAAAGAATAATGATAGCCGCCAGTATCTGTGGTTTTACGTTTAGCGCCTTTTTCTTTCGCTAATAAATACTTAATCCCACGATGTAGGGTTAAATCCGGATAACGACGAATCGGGGAGGTGAAGTGTGCATATTCCTCTAACGCCAAACCAAAGTGGCCGATATTATCCGCATGATAAACCGCTTGGCTTAATGAACGGAGTAACATAGTTTGGATAAGCTCGTGATCCGGGCGATCTTTCACTTGCTCTAACAATTTCGCATAATCTTTTGTAGTCGATTTCATGCCTCCTTCAAGGCTTAAACCGCATTCACTTAAGAATGCGCGGAAAGACGTCAGTTTTTCTTCACTAGGAGCGGCATGAATACGATAGAGTGCTGGCTCTTTATGTTTTTCCATAAAGTTTGCTGCTGCAATATTTGCAAGAATCATGCATTCTTCAATGATTTTGTGAGCATCATTTCGCACAACAGGTTCAATGCGATCAATTCGTCCCATGGCATTGAAAATAAATTTGGTTTCAATGGTTTCAAAATCGATCGCACCACGTTGTTTGCGTGCATTGAGTAACGCTTGATAGAGGTGATGCAATTCTTCTAAATGTGGTACTAGCCCTTGATAACGCGTGCGGAGCTCATCATCGCCGTCTAAAATTGCCGCGACTTTCGTATAGGTTAAACGTGCATGAGAATTCATTACCGCTTCATAAAAACGATAGTCCGTGAGTTTACCTTTGGCAGAAATGTGCATTTCACACACCATACACAAGCGATCAACTTGTGGATTCAGTGAACACAATCCGTTTGATAAAATCTCGGGCAGCATTGGCACAACACGATTTGGGAAGTAAACAGAGTTACCTCGGTTATAAGCTTCAGTATCTAATGCAGAACGTAAACGCACATAATAGCTGACATCGGCAATTGCCACCCAAAGTTTCCAGCCTTTACCGCTTTTTTCACAATATACGGCATCATCAAAATCGCGTGCGTCTTCGCCATCAATGGTAACCAGTGGTAGATTACGTAAATCTACACGACCTTTTTTTGCTTCTTCAGGCACTTCTTCCGTGAATTTTTTAACGTATTTTTCGACCGCACTTGGGAATTGGTGAGGAATGTCATGATTACGAAGAGCAATCTCCACTTCCATCCCTTTTGCCATATTGTCACCCAGAATTTCGGTGATGATGCCAACGGGTTGAGTAAAGGAGGCAGAGCGTTCCTGCAATTCAACCACGACAACTTGTCCCATTCGGGCACCATTGCGGTGTTCATTAGGGACTAAAATATCTCGTCCGATACGACTGTCATCAGGTACCACATAGCTAAAGCCATTTTCTAAGAAGAAACGGCCGACAATTTGTTTTTTACGACTTTCAAGTACGCGAACAATACGGACTTCACGACGACCACGGCGATCTAAGCCTGCAGGTTGCGCTAACACAAAATCACCGTGCATTACACGTTGCATTTGGTGATTAGGAATAAAGAGATCCTCTTTTTTGCCTTCGACTTGTAAAAAGCCATAGCCTTCGCGATGGCCAATGACCATGCCTTTGAATAAATCCAATTTTTCAGGCAAGGCATAGCGTTTACGTTTAGTAAAAACTAACTGTCCATCATTTTCCATGGCACGCAAGCGGCGGCGCATGGCTTCTTGTTGTTCGTCACTTTTAATTGAAAGTGCGGTCAGAATTTCTTCCCGACTCATCGGGGCATTATTTTCACGAATAATTTGCAGAATGTAGTCTCTGCTTGGGATCGGATTACCATATTTTGATAATTCTTTTTGATAATTCGGATCCGCTTTTTTAAAAGATTTTTTGGTCATTTATAGTTTATTTTATGATTAATTTTTAAGTTGTGGGGTAGTTTACAGGTTAAAGGGGGGAATGCAAGCGTGTTATCAGACGTTTGTGGCAGGACGGTTTACGGCAAACAAAAACCGCACCAAAGTGCGGTTTTATTTTTAAGCTGTTTTAATGCTTTAATTACGCTAATTTTTTGATTTGAGCAGCTAATTTAGCTTTGTGGTTTGCTGCTTTGTTAGCGTGGATTAAGCCTTTAGAAGCCATACGGTCAACAACTTTTTGCATTTCAACGAATGCTGCTTCAGCTGCTGCTTTTTCACCTGCTGCTACTTGAGCATATACTTTTTTGATGTAAGTACGCATCATAGAGCGTTGGCTTGCGTTATGTTGGCGGCGTTTTTCAGATTGAACCGCACGTTTTTTTGCTGACTTGATATTAGCCAAGGTCAAACTCCTAAAATTTCTGTTAGATGATTATGACAAAATAAGGGCGTAGAATATGCCGATTTTTTATACTTTTGTCAATGAATAATTTGTGTTGATTTCGGTGAGACACAACCGAAAGTAAGCATCGTTATTTAAAAAAAGCGCTTTCTATTGGCTCACACAAACGATGTGGGCGGGATTTTATCAGTTTTTTTCGTTGGAATATAGCGTAAAAACAAAAATTCTATACAATTAAGGCAAATTTTTTTGAAGAGACCCCTATTTTGAGTAAACGACTTTTAAAATCCGGCATTATCGTGAGTGGGATGACATTAGTGTCCCGTGTGTTAGGTTTAGTCCGTGATGTGGTGATTGCCCATTTAATCGGTGCAGGTGCGGCGGCAGACGTGTTTTTATTCGCTAACCGGATCCCAAACTTTTTACGTCGTTTATTTGCGGAAGGCGCATTTTCTCAAGCCTTTGTACCGGTATTAGCTGAATATCAAAAATCGGGCGATCTTTCTAAAACGCGAGAATTTATCGGAAAAGTATCGGGTATGCTAGGCGGTTTAGTCAGTATTGTCACCTTGCTTGCGATGGTGGGATCGCCTGTTGTTGCGGCGATCTTTGGGATGGGCTGGTTTACCGATTGGCTAAATGACGGGCCCGATGCGCACAAATTTGAACAAGCGTCTTTACTCTTAAAAATCACTTTTCCTTATTTATGGTTTGTCACCTTTGTGGCACTTTCAGGCGCGATTTTAAATACGATAGGCAAGTTTGGTGTGATGTCGTTTTCGCCTGTTTTACTCAATATTGCGATGATTGCTACTGCACTTTTCCTCGCACCAAGATTGGACAATCCCGATCTTGCTCTCGCTATCGGGATCTTCTTAGGCGGTTTATTACAATTTTTATTTCAGATTCCTTTTTTGAAGAAAGCCGGCTTGCTCGTAAAACCAAAATGGGCGTGGCATGATGAAGGGGTAGCCAAAATCCGTCGATTGATGATTCCTGCCTTGTTCGGGGTTTCCGTAAGTCAAATCAACTTGCTGCTTGATACGGTCATTGCCAGTTTCTTAATGACGGGATCCATTAGTTGGCTTTATTATTCTGATCGTCTATTAGAGTTTCCACTTGGTTTATTTGGTATTGCGATTTCCACTGTGATTTTACCGACGCTTGCTCGCCATCATGTGAATCGAGAAGATAATTCTTCCCAAAGTGCGGTTGATTTTCGCAACACAATGGACTGGGGCGTTCGAATGATTTTATTACTCGGCGTGCCTGCCGCGATTGGTATTGCCGTGTTAGCACAACCGATGTTACTTGTGTTATTTATGCGTGGCAGTTTTACTTTAAGTGATGTACATGCAGCCTCTTATTCTTTATGGGCATTCAATGCTGGCTTACTCAGCTTTATGCTAATTAAAATTTTGGCTAATGGCTATTACGCACGTCAAGATACCAAAACGCCTGTGAAAATCGGGATCATCGCCATGGTGAGCAATATGGGCTTTAATGTCTTGGCGATTCCATTTAGTTATGTAGGGTTGGCAATTGCTTCTGCCATGTCAGCAACCTTAAATGCTTATTTGCTTTATCGTGGTTTAGCTAAAGAGGATGTATACCATTTCTCACGTAAAAGTGCGGTCTTTTTTCTAAAAGTTTTAGGCGCAGCCTTAGCCATGGGCGGTTTAGTTTGGTATAACTGCCCATCGATTCAAGAATGGGCAGCCATGACATTTTTAATGCGTATCTATTGGTTGGTTTGGTTAATTGGACTGGCTGCGGTGGTTTATTTAGGCGTATTGGTGCTCTTGGGTGTTCGTAAACACCATTTACTGACAAAACATTAAGTTACCGCTATAATGCACCGATTATTTTTTGTTTTTTGGATAAGATGTAATGCAATTAATTCGTGGGCTTCATAATTCACAGCCATATTTGTCAGGGTGCGCATTAACCATTGGCAATTTTGATGGGGTGCATTTGGGGCATCAGGCGATTTTGCGTCATCTTCGCCAGAAAGCGAATGTGCTGAATTTACCTATGGCGGTGATGCTTTTTGAGCCGCAACCGCGTGAATATTTTATGGGTGACAAAGCCCCCGCACGCTTAATGCGATTAAGAGATAAATTGCATTATTTGGCTCAGGCGGGTGTAGATGTTGTCATCGTCGCGAAATTCGACCGCACTTTCGCTAATCTTCCTGCAGAACAATTCATTGAAGATTGGCTTGTACGCAAATTAAATGTGAAGTTTCTCAGTATTGGTGATGATTTCAAATTTGGTGCGAAACGTTTAGGCAATTTTGCGATGTTGCAACAAGCCGGAAAGCAGTTTGGTTTTGAAGTTGAAGACAGCCGCACCTTCTGTTTAGACGAGTTACGTATTAGTAGTACCGCTATCCGTGAAGCGTTGGCTAAAGATGATTTACAGCATGCGCAAAATTTACTCGGTAAACCTTATCGTATTTTTGGTCGAGTGATCCACGGTAATAAATTAGGGCGAACCATTGGTTTTCCTACGGCGAATGTTCGCTTACATCGCCAAGTGAACCCAGTAAAAGGGGTTTATGCGGTGAAAGTGCGGTTAAAATCGGGCGAGATTTTTAACGGTGTTGCAAACATGGGAAAACGCCCAACTATTAACGGCACGATACAATTATTAGAAGTCCATTTATTTGATTTTTCTCAGAATATTTATGGACAAATGGTTGAAGTGGAATTCTGCCATAAGATTCGCGATGAGATAAAGTTTCCGTCTTTTGAAGCGTTGAAAGCTCAAATTGAACAAGACGTAAAAACAGCGAAAGCATTTTTTGCAAAATAGAATTATATTGAAATATAAAATTGGAAAATAACATGACAGTTGATTACAAAAACACGTTAAATTTACCTGAAACAGGTTTCCCAATGCGTGGCGATTTAGCCAAACGCGAACCTGTAATGTTAAAAAATTGGTATGACAAACAGTTGTATCAAAAAATCCGCCAAGCGACGAAAGGTAAAAAATCCTTTATTCTGCACGATGGCCCTCCGTATGCAAACGGCAATATTCATATTGGTCACGCCGTTAATAAAATTCTGAAAGATATTATTGTTAAATCCAAAACCGCATTAGGTTTTGACTCGCCTTATATCCCTGGATGGGACTGCCATGGCTTGCCAATTGAATTAAAAGTAGAAGGTTTGGTAGGTAAACCAAACGAGAAAGTGACTGCAGCTGAATTCCGCCAAAAATGCCGTGAATATGCGGCAGAGCAAGTAGAAGGGCAGAAAAAAGATTTTATCCGTTTAGGTGTGTTAGGCGATTGGGATAATCCTTATTTAACGATGAACTTCAACACTGAAGCAAACATCATCCGCACACTCGGTAAAGTGATTGCGAATGGCCATTTATACAAAGGTTCAAAACCGGTGCACTGGTGTTTGGATTGTGGCTCTTCTTTAGCAGAAGCTGAAGTGGAATATGAAGACAAAGTTTCTCCATCTATCTATGTGCGTTTTCCTGCAGTAAGTGCGGTTGAAATTGAAGAGAAATTTAACGCAGTAGGTAAAGGCCATGGCAAATTATCTGCGGTGATTTGGACAACCACACCTTGGACAATGCCATCTAACCGTGCGATTGCGGTAAATGCAGACTTAGAATACAACTTAGTACAACTTGGCGATGAGCGTGTGATTTTAGCCGCTGAATTAGTTGAATCCGTAGCGAAAGCCGTGGGCGTAGAACAAGTTGAAATTCTAGGTTCAGTAAAAGGTCAGGCGCTTGAGTTAGTACGCTTCAACCATCCGTTCTATGATTTCACTGTACCAGTAATTTTAGGTGATCACGTGACCACTGATGGTGGTACGGGTTTAGTACATACCGCACCTGATCACGGTTTAGACGACTTTGTCGTGGGTAAACAATATGATTTACCGATGGCGGGTCTTGTATCGAATGACGGTAAATTTATTTCAACGACTGAATTCTTTGCAGGTAAAGGCGTATTTGAAGCGAATCCATTGGTTGTTGAAAAATTGCAAGAAGTGGGCAACTTATTAAAAGTTGAGAAAATTAAACACAGCTACCCACACTGCTGGCGTCATAAAACCCCGATTATTTTCCGTGCAACACCACAATGGTTTATCGGTATGGAAACACAAGGCTTACGCCAACAAGCATTAGGCGAAATCAAACAAGTTCGCTGGATTCCAGATTGGGGTCAAGCGCGTATCGAGAAAATGGTTGAAAATCGCCCTGACTGGTGTATTTCCCGTCAACGTACTTGGGGCGTGCCGATGACCTTGTTCGTACACAAAGAAACCGAAGAACTTCATCCGCGTACTTTAGAGTTACTTGAAGAAGTGGCGAAACGTGTAGAGAAAGCCGGTATTCAAGCATGGTGGGATTTAGACGAAAAAGAATTATTAGGTGCGGACGCAGCAACCTATCGCAAAGTGCCTGATACCCTTGACGTATGGTTTGACTCCGGGTCAACCTATTCTTCTGTGGTAGCGAATCGTCCAGAATTTGAAGGCAACGCAGCAGATATGTATTTAGAAGGTTCCGACCAACACCGTGGTTGGTTTATGTCTTCTTTAATGCTTTCTACCGCAACCGACAACAAAGCGCCATACAAACAAGTATTAACCCACGGCTTCACCGTAGATGGCCAAGGCCGCAAAATGTCAAAATCCATCGGCAACATCGTGACGCCACAAGAAGTGATGGATAAATTCGGTGGCGACATTTTACGTTTATGGGTGGCCTCTACCGACTATACCGGTGAAATGACCGTTTCCGATGAAATCTTAAAACGTGCGGCGGACAGCTATCGTCGTATTCGTAACACGGCACGTTTCTTGTTAGCAAACTTAAACGGTTTTGACCCACAACGTGATGCCGTTAAACCGGAAGACATGATTAGCTTGGATCGTTGGGCGGTAGCTTGTGCGTTAGATGCACAAAAAGAAATTAAAGACGCGTACGATAACTATCAATTCCATACAGTAGTACAACGTTTAATGCGTTTCTGTTCTGTGGAAATGGGCTCGTTCTACCTTGATATTATCAAAGACCGTCAATATACCACCAAAGCAGACAGCCTTGCGCGTCGTAGCTGCCAAACAGCGTTATGGCATATTGCAGAAGCGTTGGTTCGTTGGATGGCACCAATCCTGTCATTCACGGCAGATGAAATTTGGGGCTACTTGCCACAAACGGCGACGGCACGTGCAGAATTCGTCTTCACTGAAGAATTCTACGAAGGCTTATTTGGCTTAGGTGCGAACGAAAAATTAGATGATGCTTACTGGCAACAACTCATTAAAGTGCGTTCTGAAGTGAACCGTGTACTAGAAATCGCGCGTAACGATAAAGTGATCGGTGGTGGTTTAGAAGCAGAAGTAACGGTTTATGCTAACGATGAATATCGTGCATTATTAGAGCAATTAGGCAATGAATTACGTTTCGTGTTAATTACCTCAAAAGCAGAAGTGAAAGCATTAGCAGACAAACCTGCGGATGTGGCTGCGGGTGAGTTAGAGGGAATTGCGGTAAGCGTAGCACGTTCTAACGGTGAAAAATGTCCACGTTGTTGGCATTATTCTGATAAAATCGGCGTGAACCCTGAACATCCTACACTTTGTCCACGTTGTATGGAAAACGTAGCGGGTAACGGCGAAGTACGTCAGTTCGCGTAAGCTTAAAATCATAAAAGAAAAAGAGCGGTCAAAATTGACCGCTCTTTTTTTATTTCTGTTTATTTCAGCATAAAAAAGGCTGACATGAATCAGCCTTAAAGATCTTATTGGTTAAAGGTATTACATACAGAAGGGTTGGCGCTTTGTAAGCCTTTTCTGAACCATTCTAGACGCTGTGCAGATGTACCGTGAGTGAAGCTATCTGGTACTACATAACCTTGGCTGCGTTTTTGTAAACGGTCATCGCCCACAGCTTCTGCTGCATTAAACGCTTTCTCTTCATCACCGCGTTCAAATAAACCACTTTTCACCGCTTGGCTCGCCCAAACACCGGCGAAACAGTCAGCTTGAAGTTCTAATTGAACAGAAAGTTGATTTGCCGTTTTACGATCGCTGCTTTGTTGTGCGCGATTCACTTGCGGCAGAATACCAAGCATATTTTGTACATGGTGACCGACTTCGTGCGCAATCACATAAGCAAAGGCTGAATCACCCGCTGCACCCAGTTTATTTTTCATTTCATTATAGAATGATAAATCAAGGAAAACTTTGCGATCGCTTGGGCAGTAGAATGGGCCCATTGCAGATTGACCAGTACCACAAGCGGTTGGGGTTACGCCATTGTAAAGCACCATGGTTGGTTCGCTATAGGTTTTACCCATTTGTCTAAAATATTGTCCCCAAACGGTTTCAGTATCCGCTAATACAACTTTAGAAAGACTCGCAAGCTGCTGTTCTTCTTGGGTTTCTAATCGTTGAGCGCTTTGTCCTGAAAAATCCGGTGTGCCAACTAAGCCTGAAAGATCCACGCCATAATAAGCACCAACTAATAAGATAATAATACCGAAAACACCAGTCCCTCTTCCGCCACTGAAGTTACCGCCACCAGAGCCACGTCTATCTTCAATATTTGAGCTTTCTCTACGACCTTGCCAACGCATAATTTTTCCTTTCTGAGTGAGTAAATTAAAAATCGGCGTATTCTATCAAAGTGCGGTCAATTTTAGATCAGTTTTCTTGAAATATTTACATAGCTTTACACTCTGATTTATAGACTTCTGAAGGGAATTTCAGTATCGTAATAATCCCTTAAACAAACATACAAAAGGAACTTTAAAATGGGTTTATTTGATTTTGTCAGTGACATTGGTAAGAAAGTTTTCTCTAAAGAAGAAGAGGCGTCTAAAGCAGTGACTCAACACATCGCAGAAGACAATCCAGGCGTGGAAAACTTATCTGTTACCGTTGAAAATGGTGTAGCAAATATCCAAGGTGTAGCATCAACTGCAGCAGCATTAGAAAAAGCAGTATTAATGGCGGGTAACATTCAAGGTATCCACTCAGTAACAAGCGATGCAAGCATCAATAACGGTGAAGCCTTAGGCAGTGATGAAACATTCTATGTAATCCAAAAAGGTGACACCTTGTGGAAAATCGCTGAGAAAGCTTACGGAAATGGCGCGAAATATACCGCTATCGTTGAAGCGAACAAAGAAGTAATTAAAGACGCGGATAAGATTTTCCCAGGTCAAAAAATTCGTTTACCGAAAGGTTTATAATTCGATAAAAAGTGCGGTTATTTTTGACCGCACTTTTTTCTTTATCAAAAATTGTTGATAAATTGTGCAATTTTAGCGGGTTTTCTATTGAATTTTCCGGTTTCTATCGACTGTTTGATTTTCTTTCGCTATAATTTGGCGGTTTTTTATTTTTACAAACAATAACGTGTTCGGTGTGGTTTTTACCGAGTGCAACATTAATTGAGGTTACAAATGTCATTAAATATTGAAACAACTCAAGGTTTAGAGCGTCGTGTGACGATCACCGTTCCAGCTGAAGCTGTAGAAAAAGCAACTCGTGAAGAATTCAAACGTGCAGCAAAAAATGTACGTGTTGATGGTTTCCGTAAAGGTCACGTGCCAGCTCACATCATTGAACAACGTTTTGGCGCATCAATCCGTCAAGATGTATTAAACGATTTATTACCACGTCATTTCTTTGATGCAGTAATCGCTGAGAAAATCAACATCGCAGGCCGTCCAACTTTCGCTATCGAAACGTTCGAACCTGGTAAAGATTTATCATTCACTGCAACTTTCGAAGTGTACCCAGAAGTTGAATTAAAAGGCTTAGAAAACATCAAAGTTGAGAAACCAACTGTTGAAATCACTGAAGCTGATATTGATAAAATGATCGATGTATTACGTAAACAACAAGCAACTTGGGTTGAAAGCAAAGCTGCAGCGAAAGCAGATTCACGCGTAACAATCGACTTCGTTGGTTCAGTAGATGGCGAAGAATTTGAAGGCGGTAAAGCAACTGATTTCGTTCTATTCATGGGCCAAGGCCGCATGATTCCTGGTTTTGAAGAGGGCATCGTAGGTCACAAAGCAGGTGAACAATTCGATATCAATGTGACTTTCCCAGCGGAATACCATTCTGAAAACTTAAAAGGTAAAGATGCAAAATTTGCGATCACCTTGAAAAAAGTAGAAGAAATGGAATTACCAGAATTAACAGATGAATTCGTTGCTAAATTTGGTCCAAACACCAAAACTGTGGCAGATTTACGTGCAGAAATCCGTAAAAACATGGAACGTGAATTGAAAAATGCATTAGTTTCTCGCGTTAAACAACAAGTAATCAACGGTTTAATCGAACAAAACCCAATTGATGTTCCAGCTTCTGCAGTAGAAGACGAAATCAATGTATTACGTAACCAAGCAGCACAACGCTTCGGTGGCAATGCACAACAAGCTGCACAATTACCACGTGAATTATTTGAAGCTGATGCAAAACGTCGTGTTCAAGTCGGTTTATTATTCTCTGAAGTGATCAAATCAAACGAATTGAAAGCGGATGAAGAACGTGCGAAAGCAATGATCGCGGATATCGCTTCTGCTTACGAACAACCGGCTGAAGTAGTTGAATATTACAGCAAAAATGAAGAGTTAATGAACAACATTCGCAATGTAGTATTAGAAGAACAAGCAGTTGATGCCGTTCTTGCTAAAGCTCAAGTGACTGAAAAAGCGTCTTCATTTGATGAGATCATGAATCCACAAGCATAATAATTGATAGAACGTGAATTAAATTCACAGGTATATCATCGAAAAGTGCGGTCGTTTTTTTCAATGAAAAGCGACCGCATTTTGTTTTTACTGATTTTCGGGTAGAATATTGCCCGATTTTTTAGCACATATTTAGGGGCAAAAATGAGTGTAATTCCTATGGTTGTCGAACAAACCTCTCGTGGTGAACGTTCGTACGACATTTATTCCCGCCTATTAAAAGAGCGCGTGATCTTCTTGAGTGGTGAAGTAGAAGATCGTATGGCAAATTTGATCGTGGCACAGTTACTTTTCTTAGAATCAGAAGATCCGAAAAAAGACATCAATATTTATATTAACTCACCAGGCGGTTCAGTGACTGCGGGTATGGCGATTTACGATACCATGCAATTTATTAAACCGGATGTGCGTACTCTTTGCATTGGCCAAGCTTGCTCAATGGGCGCATTTTTACTTGCAGGAGGTGCAGCAGGAAAACGTGCTGCATTACCGAATGCACGCGTGATGATTCACCAACCGTTAGGTGGTTTCCGTGGACAAGCATCAGATATTCAGATCCACGCACAAGAAATTTTAAAAATTAAACAAACCTTAAACGAGCGTCTTGCTTTCCATACAGGTCAAAGCATCGAGCGTATCGAAAAAGACACCGATCGTGACAACTTTATGTCGGCGGAAGAAGCAAAAGCTTACGGCTTAGTGGACGATGTGTTGATTAAACGTTAAGGATTTAACATGACAACAAATGATAACGATCTTCACTGTTCTTTCTGCGGAAGAGAAAAAAGTGAAGTAGGTAAATTAATTGCAGGTACAGATGGTTATATTTGTAACGAGTGTATCGAGCTTTGCCACAGTATGTTGGAAGACAGTGGAGAAATCGAAACACCTAGCGAACTGGCAGTTGAAGAAAAATTACCGACACCACACGAAATTCGTGCACACTTAGATGATTATGTTATTGGGCAAGATTATGCGAAAAAAGTCTTGTCAGTGGCGGTTTACAATCACTATAAACGCTTACGCACGAACCACCAAAGCAATGATGTGGAATTAGGTAAAAGTAACATCTTGTTAATCGGTCCAACAGGTAGCGGTAAAACCTTATTAGCACAAACTTTGGCGCGTCGTTTAAATGTGCCTTTTGCTATGGCCGATGCGACGACGTTAACTGAAGCAGGTTATGTGGGCGAAGACGTGGAAAATGTGCTGCAAAAATTATTGCAAAACTGCGATTACGATACGGAAAAAGCAGAGCAGGGCATTATCTATATTGATGAAATTGATAAAATTAGCCGTAAATCAGAAGGTGCGTCTATTACTCGCGATGTGTCTGGTGAAGGTGTGCAACAAGCCTTATTGAAATTAATTGAAGGCACTATCGCATCTGTACCGCCACAAGGTGGACGTAAACACCCTCAACAAGAAATGTTGAAAGTGGATACCTCAAAAATCCTCTTTATTTGTGGTGGGGCATTTGCTGGCTTAGATAAAATTATCGGTAAGCGTACACAAACTGATACCGGAATTGGTTTTGATGCGAAAGTAGAGAAGGAAGAAGAAAAAGAAAATCTTTCTGAATTATTCCGTCAAGTTGAGCCGGATGATTTAATGAAATTCGGTTTAATTCCAGAATTTATCGGTCGTCTTCCGATGATTGCACCATTGAGTGAATTAGATGAAGAAGCGTTAATTCAGATCCTTACTCAACCGAAAAATGCACTGACCAAACAATATCAAGCATTATTTGGTCTAGAAGATGTGGAACTTGAATTCACCCCTGAAGCATTAAAAGCGATGGCGAAAAAAGCCCTTGAACGTAAAACCGGTGCACGTGGTTTACGCTCAATCGTTGAGGCTGTATTGTTAGATACGATGTATGATTTACCTTCAATCGAAAACTTGCAAAAAGTGATTGTGGATGAAGAAACCATCGTTGATAACAAACCACCGAAACTAGAATATAAAAACTAATAGAAAGTGCGGTTGTTTTTTCTAATATTTTTCATAGGCAATCCCGAAAGAAAATGCTACAATCGCACGTTCTGAAATTAATCTAAAAATTATTTATCCCTTATTTTATACGGATTCACTTATGGCAACTGAAATTGTTGAGAAAAAGAAACACGACCAAGAACAAGTCGTAGAAGGAAAATCAAAAGGCTTAAACACTCTTCTTTGGATTCTTTCTGTGGCATTTTTTACTGCTGCAGCGATTGGTAACGTTTATTTTAAAGATGCCTTCTCTTTACCTGTACGTGTAGTTGGCGTAGTTGTCGCTTTATTAATTGCCTTTGGTTTAGCTGCAATTACTAATCAAGGTACAAAAGCTCGTACATTCTTTAGCGAAGCAAAAGTTGAAGGTCGTAAAGTAGTATGGCCAACTCGTGCAGAAACACGTCAAACAACTTTAATCGTAATTGGGGTAACCGTGCTTACCTCTTTATTCTTCTGGGCAATTGATTCAATTATCATTGCATTGATTAACTTCTTAACTGATTTGAGATTCTAAAATGAGCGAAACTGAAAACGTATCCAAAAAACGTTGGTATGTATTGCAAGCATTCTCAGGCTTTGAGAGTCGTGTTGCAATCACATTGCGTGAATATATCAAACAACAACAAATGGAAGATCAGTTTGGTGAAGTGTTAGTGCCGACTGAAGAAGTCGTTGAAAACGTAGCAGGTAAACGTCGTAAAAGCGAACGTAAATTCTTCCCTGGCTATGTATTAGTTGAAATGGCAATGAATGATGACACATGGCACTTAGTAAAAAGCGTACCACGTGTAATGGGCTTTATCGGTGGTACACCAGATAAGCCTGCGCCAATTTCTAAACGTGAAGCAGATTTAATTTTAAATCGTTTAGAGCAAAGTGCTGAGAAACCACGTCATCGTAAAGAATATCAACCAGGTGAAGAAGTGCGTGTGACAGAAGGTCCATTTGCTGACTTTAATGGTACGGTTGAAGAAGTGGATTACGAAAAAGGTCGCTTAAAAGTGTCTGTATCTATTTTCGGTCGTGCAACACCAGTTGAGCTTGAATTTGGTCAAGTGGAAAAAACACGTTAATTTCCCTTTTCCAAAATAAGAAATTTAATGACCGCACTTAAAAAATAAAGTGCGGTTGTTTTTCGAGTAGTTTTTCTGCTTGAAATTTCGAGGCTAATTAATTAGAATACAGCCTTTCATTAACAGGGGAGCCGATTTCGGCGTTATCACCCATTTAGAGGAAACTAAAAAATGGCAAAAAAAGTCCAAGCATACGTTAAGTTGCAAGTTGCAGCTGGTATGGCAAACCCATCACCACCAGTTGGTCCTGCATTAGGTCAACAAGGTGTGAACATCATGGAATTCTGTAAAGCATTCAACGCTCGTACTGAGAGCTTAGAAAAAGGTTTACCAATTCCAGTTGTTATCACTGTATATGCAGACCGTTCATTTACTTTCATTACTAAAACTCCACCAGCAGCAGTATTATTGAAAAAAGCTGCAGGTATCAAATCTGGTTCAGGTAAACCGAACAAAGATAAAGTGGGTAAAGTAACTTTAGATCAAGTTCGTCAAATTGCTGAAACTAAAGCAGCAGATATGACTGGCGCGACTATCGAAACTAAAATGAAATCAATTGCTGGTACTGCTCGCTCAATGGGCTTAGTGGTGGAGGAATAATACGATGGCTAAATTGACTAAAAAAATGAAAGCAATCAAAGCTGGCGTAGATTCTACTAAAGCATACGAAATCAACGAAGCAATCGCGTTATTAAAACAATTCGCAACGGCTAAATTCGTTGAAAGTGTTGACGTTGCAGTAAACTTAGGTATCGATCCTCGTAAATCAGACCAAAACGTTCGTGGTGCAACAGTATTACCACACGGTACTGGTCGTGAAGTACGCGTAGCTGTGTTCACCCAAGGTGCTAACGCAGATGCAGCTAAAGAAGCTGGCGCTGATTTAGTAGGTATGGAAGATTTAGCAGAGCAAATCAAAAAAGGCGAAATGAACTTTGACGTTGTTATCGCTTCTCCTGATGCAATGCGTGTTGTTGGTCAATTAGGTCAAGTATTAGGCCCACGTGGTTTAATGCCAAACCCTAAAGTCGGTACCGTAACACCAAACGTTGCTGAAGCAGTTAAAAATGCTAAATCTGGTCAGATCCGTTATCGTAACGATAAAAACGGTATCATCCACACAACAATTGGTAAAGCAAACTTCTCTGAAGTTCAATTAAAAGAAAACCTTCAAGCATTATTGGCTGCTTTAAACAAAGCAAAACCAACTACTGCAAAAGGTATCTTTATCAAGAAAGTAAGCATCTCTACAACTATGGGTGCTGGTGTGGCTGTTGATCAAGCTTCACTATAATTAAGCGTTAAAACTTAATTTAAATTAACCGCACTTTGGGTAACTAAAGTGCGGTTATTTTTTTGTGTTCTTTTCAATAAAGTGAAATATTGAGAATATAAAAAGAGCGGTCAAATTCACAAAATAATGGAATTTGACCGCTCTTTTTATGAGAGATTACTTCGCTAAAGCGAAAATTGCTTCAATAGCTTCCTTGGTGTAAGTTTTTTCCACTTTCGCCTTGATAGCAGTTTGAGCTGCATTATCGACAATTTCAGCTAAGGTTTTATCATCAATGCCAAGTTGTTCAAGACGAGTTGGTGTACCGATTTTATCAAACCAAGCTTTTAAGGCTTGAATACCATCTTCAGCCTTATCTAAGCCAAATATTTCTTTAGCAAAGCGTTTGAATTGAGCAGGTCTTTGAGATTGATACCATTGCATCCACGCTGGCATAATTACAGAGAGCCCTGCACCATGTGGTACATCTGAAATTGCACTCATGGAATGCTCAATCATATGATTTGGGAAACCGTAAGGCGAGATACCTAAATGAGTTAAACCGTTCAATGCAAGTGTAGCAGCCCAGGCAAATTCACCACGTGCATTGAGATCTTGTGGATCATTGAGCAAGATTTCAGTCGTACGGATAACGGTTTTAATATTGCTTTCTACTAAGAAATCAATAATTTCAGGACGATATTCTGCTGTGAAATAGGCTTCAATAGAATGAGCAATAATATCTGCGGCAGAATACACTAAATAATCACGACTGACGGTCGCTTGCAATTTCGGATTAATGACCGATACTTTTGGAAATAAATGATTGCTGTGAATTGAATATTTTTGCTGTGTTTCTTCATTGGTAATGACTGAGCCCCAGTTCATTTCACTGCCTGTTGCCGCAAGGGTTATTACATCAAAAATCATCAACGCTTTTTGCACCGGTGTGCCTTTAAAGAAGTCCCAAGTATCACCGTCATAGCACGCACCTGCCGCAATCGCTTTCGCACTATCAAGGCAAGAGCCTCCACCGATACTCAGCACACTATCAGCATCAAAGGCTTTCGCCATTGCAACGGCTTCACGGACTTTGCTGATTGTCGGGTTACTTTTTACCTCACCACATTCAATGTATTCAATGCCATGCTCACGCAAGCTTTTCGCCACATCTTCAAATAAGCCTGATTGTTTGACACGCTCACTACCATAGATAATTAAGGCCTTTTTTGCTCCGTATTCGTGCATATATTTACCCATCTCTTTTTCTTTATCGAGACCAAATTCAATGCGAGTAGGGTTTTGAAAACTAAATGGATACATATTTATCTCCTTATTATCTGTTAAGTGCGGTCAGTTTTTGCGTTGTTTTTATTCCACAAAGTAATGCGGAATGAAGTGGCTATCATTGCCGGTAACTGGGGTAAAATCTTCTCTTAATCCAATGCCACATGCCACATCACCCACTACCCAAGAACCAATCATTGGATACATGCCATCAAAATTTGGCAGTTCAAATTTTTGTTGATAGATGTAACCTGCTTGATCGTAAAAGGCAGAATGTTCGCTGCCTTTGGCAGCAAATTCTAGACCATTACGTTTTTCATAGTAAGAAACATTGGCGCCCTCACGGCCTAACGTCGGTTTTTTCACCCATATTGATTGACGATCGGTAATATCATGTTTACTAAAGTAAGCAGGGAGTAATAATGGGTGATTTGGGTGCTTTTGCCACAATTTCGCTAATAGCACTTTATTGCTTAATAGTAATTTCCACGTAGGTTCAATAAAAGTGGTGGATGAATTAAGCATGTGTGGCGCATATTCTGTCGTAGTCATCCATTCAAGGGGGTAGAGCTTAAATAAACAATCAATAGGTTGATTATTCAGATCGAGGAATTGCTGACTGTCTTTATCATAGCCCACGTCTTCAATAGCGAGCTGATGAATATGCCAACCTGCGTTGTAAGCAATATCCGCCAAGTAATCGATATTGCCCCAATCTTCACGGCCCGCTTCTTGCATGGCACTAAAATGGAAATCGTTTAGCCCTGTTTGCTGTTGAATAAACTGAAAGCGATTGAGTAATTCTTCGTGAATCCAATTAAATTGATCACGATGCGCTAAGCCTTCAATTTGTTCTAACCATTGCCATTGCACCACGGCAGCTTCAAGCAGGGAAGTAGGGGTGTCGGCATTGTACTCAAACATTTTGAGGTTTTCGCCGTCATAACCAAAATCAAAACGGCCATATAAGTGCGGTACGTTTTTAGCCCATGTTTGTTCAATCAGATTTTTCTGTAAATCGGTGAAGCGATAATGCGCATAATCACCTTGTTTAATTTCATCGGCAACAAAATCCATACACATTGCATGCAATTCATTGGTGGCATCTTCAATGCGATCGATTTCAGCTAGGGTAAATTCATAAGCCACATTATCTGACCAATAATGGGAGCCATCAGAGGAAGGCAGATTATAGTAATCAAAGCCCACATCTAATAATTGTTGCACCATATTGGGGCGAGTAGGAAAACCTGTTATTCGTTTCATGTTTAACCGCCTGAACTACGGCTGCTGCTTGAGTTAGAGCTTTTAAAGCCACCGCGAGAAACTGGTTTACTGTAAGTGCTGCCTGCATTGCCTTTAACTAATACAGGCTTACCGACAGAACGATTAGTTTGCGGTTGGATAACTTGACCAGTTGGTGTTGAAACGGCACGGTTACTTGGATTGTAGCTTGGACCTAAAAATGAGCCCATCGTACGCGCGATCATATAACCCATTGCGGCACCAGCAATCGCACTGCCCATACTACCGTGTCCTTCTCCTGTTGCAGAGCTCGTGTGGCTTGCTCCCTCAGAACCGATTGAGTTGCCAGAGTGAGTTGCTCCATCTGGATTTAAGGTTTGTTTGACGGTTTGATTGTCTTCTGACCATTCACTATTATTGCTTGGACGTGTATTTAAATTGCCTGAGAGAGAGGAGCCAGATCCAGCATTTACAGTTGTGCCGCCATTATTTTCACTAGATTGGTCAGCTTCGCATAATTCAATTTTTTGCCAATCGGCTAAACAATCCTCAAGGCTGTTATAAACATCTCGTTGAACTTGCTCTTCTGAGCAGCCGCCCAATAAAGCCACAATAGAAAGGCTGACGAGAACTTGATTTTTCTTTTTCATCATAGGGTTAAAGTGTTAATAATTCAGTTAAATGATTGATTTCTAATGTAGGCAAAACACTTGCTTCAATAAATGAATTGAGATCTTTGCCTGATAAATTAATCCATACAGCTTGGCAACCGGCTTGAATGGCGCCTTGAACATCTGTGGTTAAGTTATCACCAATATGTAAAATTTCACTCGGTTTTACGCCAAAATGATCGGCGGTTTGGTGGAACAAATCTTGATGAGGTTTCGCTCTGCCTTGTTCTCCAGCTCGTAAACTCAGCTGAAAGTGTTCAAACCCAATACGTGTTGCAATCACATTGCCATTGGTAATCACGCTTAGCAGGTAGCGATCTTTAAGTTGGTTTAATACTTCAATGCTTTCAGTGGGGACATCAATTTTATGTCGCCATTCAATAAATTCTTCCATAGCAAGAGCTAAAGTGCGGTCAATTTCAACCGCACTTTTACCATGATGTACCAGTAAGTTGCGTAACGTTTCGACACGCCAAGCGATCACATCTTCAGCAATCAAGGGATCTTTCTCCGCCAGTTGCCATTTCCATTCTCGCCAATATTCTGAGGTAAGCTCGCTCAGTTGTGCGTGTTCTTGTACACATTGAAGAAAGCGTTCTTCGGCCAAACGAATGACATGACTGTTATCGTAAAGGGTGTCATCAAGATCAAAACTCATGACCTTGAAAGGCTGAAGACCGCGGTAAAATCGCATAGTTAATCCTATTTAATCGTATTCACACCAAGCCATGCTGTTGCACGTTCATTGGTGATTTCTTCGTGTGTCCACATGCTCATTAAGTCAGGCTGAGGATGCTTGTTGGTGTTATAGCCGATCAAATGAGCAAAATCAAATACGGCATGCGGATAGCCGTTAATGAGCAATAAGGCTAAATAACCACTTTCATCCCAGCAGATTTCTAATTTACGTGCTTCGTGGTGATTGCGAGTATTATCGACGTTATAAACATGTAAGCAATCGACAACAGGCTGCGCATTTTGACGCATATCTAACGCATAAAAATAGCCCGTTTCACCGTCATCTTCAAACATCACTGCCAGGTGATCATGCACAGTTGAGTGCGTGCCGACTTGCTTTGGTTGACCGAGAAAGAGTTGATCTTCGAGGGTTAAGTGTAACATTTTCTTTCCTTTAAATATTAGATAGAAAAACACCGCACTTTTGTGCAAAGTGCGGTGCTATTTTACCTTAAATTAAGCAAAAATTATGCTTGACCTTTAACCGCTTTTAAACCTAAGAACGGAGCTGGTGTACCAGCACGCTCTAATGCTTCTTCGATACGGATTAATTGGTTGTATTTCGCAATACGGTCAGAACGGCTCATAGAACCAGTTTTGATTTGACCTGCTGCTGTACCAACCGCTAAATCAGCGATAGTCGCATCTTCGGTTTCACCTGAACGGTGAGAGATTACCGCGGTGTAACCTGCATCTTTAGCCATTTTGATTGCCGCTAAAGTTTCAGTTAAAGAACCGATTTGGTTGAATTTGATTAAGATAGAGTTTGCGATACCTTTTTCGATACCTTCTTTTAAGATTTTGGTGTTAGTGACGAATAAGTCGTCGCCCACTAATTGAACGCGGTCGCCTAACACTTTAGTTTGGTATGCAAAACCTTCCCAGTCAGATTCATCTTGACCATCTTCGATAGACACGATTGGGTATTGTTTAGTTAATTCTTCAAGATAGTGTGTGAACTCTTGAGAAGTGAATGAACGGCCTTCGCCTTTCATTTCGTATTTACCGGTTTCTTTGTTGTAGAACTCAGAAGATGCACAGTCCATTGCTAAAGTAACGTCTTTACCTAATACATAACCTGCTTTTTCAACTGCTTCTTTGATACATGCTAAAGCGTCAGCGTTAGATGCTAGGTTAGGCGCGAAACCACCTTCATCACCTACAGCAGTGCTCATGCCTTTAGATTTTAATACTTTCGCAAGGTTGTGGAATACTTCAGCACCGATACGAAGTGCTTCACGTAACGTTTTCGCACCAACTGGTTGAATCATAAATTCTTGGATATCAACGTTGTTATCTGCGTGTTCACCACCGTTGATGATGTTCATCATTGGTAATGGCATAGAGTAAACGCCTGGCGTGCCGTTAAGTTCTGCAATGTAAGCGTAAAGTGGTAAACCTTTAGACGCTGCAGCGGCTTTCGCGTTTGCTAAAGATACCGCTAAGATTGCGTTTGCACCAAAGTTAGATTTGTTTTCAGTACCGTCTAAATCAATCATGATTTGGTCGATTTCAGCTTGGTTAGACGCTTCTTTACCCACTAATGCATCAGCGATAGGACCGTTTACTGCAGCAACCGCTTTTAATACACCTTTACCTAAGAAACGAGATTTATCGCCGTCACGTAATTCTAATGCTTCACGAGAACCGGTAGATGCACCTGATGGAGCCGCTGCTAAACCAACGAAACCACCTTCAAGATGAACTTCAGCTTCTACAGTTGGGTTACCACGAGAGTCGATGATTTCACGACCAATGACTTTAACGATTTTTGCCATTTTGTTTTCCTCTGTTTAAAGTTAATTAAAATTAGTTAGGCGAACCTAAAGTGGCAATATAATAAAGCAAATTTAGAAATTTGTCTTGGAAAAATGACCGCACTTTGATCTGCATCTTGTTTTTCAATAAAGTGCGGTGAGATTTTGTCTCTTTTTATCCAATATCTATTTAATTTTAGTGGATTTATCCATAAAAGTTCGTTAAAGTGTCCGTAAATTCCATACTGTTTTAGTATGGATTATTAAGTGTTAGTTATTACTTTTTACGTCAAAAAGGAAAAAATTATGTCTCTTTCGGCTTTTTTTAGTCAAACTAAAACACAAATTAGATCAGCAATATTAAGTCATCCGATTGAAATCTTTATGATTACGGCTTTTGCTATCGGTATCTGGTTTACGGATATGAGTATTGATGCGAAAGAAAATCACATGGCTTACTGGCTATTTGAAGCAATGCTATTTGCTTTTGTGTATATTTCCCGCCCTTATGCATGGTATCGTTTTTCATGGGTTGTGCCGCTTGCTACCGTTATCTTTATTTGGCTTGTTAACGATGATGTTGATTTTTATGTCACCAGTCCGAAATTCTGGGGAGCTCAAATTATTGGATTATTTGTGCTATGTGGATTTCCATTTGTAAAAAACAATCAAGCCTTTACTTATCGTAATTTTAATAACCTGTTTTATATTGCTTTGGCTGTCGTCGCATGGGGGTTAGTATTTGGTTTAGTTGCAGCTATTTTGGAATCAATTAGTGCATTGTTTAATATCGATTTTAGTCGAGAATTTCAACGCCATCTTTATACCTCACTAGGAGTATTTTTCCCACCATTATTCTTTCTAGTATTCCAACAACGCCAAGCTAAATCAGAAATGACGTTAAATCGCATTTTTGAAATTTTGGTTAATTTTGTATTAGCACCGGCATTAATGATCTTTACCATATTGTTTTATGCGTATGTTGTTAAAATTGCATTGGTTGGTGCTTTACCAAAAGGTATGGTAGCCAATATTGCGTTGCCTTACTTAATTGCTGGGTTTGGTATTTATGCCTTGCGTTCAATTTGTGTCAATGCTCGTTGGGAAGCCTTCTTCAAGTTTTATCCATATCTTTCTGTTGTTCCTATCATCCTGTTATGGTTGGCAATTGAACGCCGTGTAAGTGCTTATGCTTGGACAGAGCAACGTATCTACCTTGTTGCATTAGCTATCGCTATTTCTGTTTCTTGTATCATTTTGATGCTGCCGAAAATTCGTCAATATCGCTTGATTTCCGGTATTGTGATGGTTGCTGTGTTTACCATGACTTGGGTTGTGAATCCCAAAGAAATAGCACTTGAAAGCCAAACAACACGTTTTCATCAATTGATTAATAAACTCGGTTTATCTGATGGGCGAGGCAAGATTCGAGATGATGTTAATTTGGTCGAGCGTTTGGAAACGATGAAACCAGATGAAAGAAATGATTGGGTCGAACTAGACGATGTGACACGTTATATCGTATTTAAAAGCATGCCTGGATCTTATGAATATGAGAAATTTGATGACCATATGCTACACCTTGGTCAACAATATGGAGATAAAATTAAAGAGCTAAATACTCTCTCTATATATAATGATCGCTTTTACATTAATGGTGAAGAGATTAGTTCAAAGGATAATCAGTACAGAAAGCAATTTACTACGCAAAATTTGCAATCTATTGATATCGATGGTTATAAAAAACTGATATATATCCCTAAATTAGGGATTTATCGAAAAAATGATAGAAATATCCAAATTGAATTAAGTGAGTCTTCAAGCGTACCTAAGAAAGAGCCTGTTGAGCAACTTAAGGTTTGCTTTGTCGAAACAGATGACAAATACTGCGTTATTCTGGATGAGCATATTCAAAATGTATTCAAACAACATAATATTGATTTTATGAAACCACAGTCAGATAGTGTCATGCAAACATTATCAAATGATTTAATGAAAATTAAAGGACAAGATTTTGTTATTTATTTGAAGAATTTTGATATTCAGTTTGATGATGAAAAGGGTTATATTTACCAATATGTTTCTGGTGATTTCATTTTAGAAAAATAACGGTGTGATCGAACAAATGCGTGTATAAGAATGCACGCTTTTTTTAATTTCTTGTAAAAATGACCGCTTTAAATATTAAGATATGTGTTTATAGAATGCCTTTTTTAAAGCTTGCGTATGTCTGTCTAAAATACTAAACATGGTTTCTCGATCTTCTCCAAATAGCGAGTTTCCATTATTAGAACGAACTTTGTCATAAGCCGAAAAGGCGATTTCAAACTCTTCAGTGCGTAATTTAATGGTTTTGCCGTGCAGTATAAGACTTAATAGGCTGACTTCTTTAGGTGTTAATTCTGGAAATAAATGACTTATCCATAGCTCCATAGAGTATTGAACAGACTCGCTAATTTTGTCATGTATTTTACTCGCTTGGCCTTGATGTATCCGATAAAACAATAATGGCTCTGGTAAATTCGCAAATGTCTTTTTGTGTAATGCGCATTGTACCCACATATGAAAATCGGGAGCTGTGGCTGTTTGTGCATAATTGATCCCGAGCGGCTTGATACTAGAATGTCGCCACATAGTAGAGGGATTAATGATATTGTCGCGAGCTAAAGAAAAATATGCTTTTATATCTTTATCTAAAAGAGGAAGTGCACTCACTTTAGTCGTTTTATCAGTTTGCCCATCATTAAAGAGTAGTGCATTACTTCCTAAAATATCAATTTCGGGATGGTCATCTAAATATTGAACTTGTTTTTCAAAACGGTGTGGTACACAAATATCATCGGCATCCATACGTGCAACATATTCAACATTCATATAGTTAAGCATATCCATGGCAAATTGCATTACAGCAGGTTCACCTTGGTTTTGAGGTAAATGGTAAACACGTAAGCGAGCATCTTTTGCTGCATAATTCTCGAGAATCTTGCCTGTGTTATCGGTAGATGCATCATTAACCGCAAGAATACAAAAATCACTAAATGTCTGATTCAATAATGACTCTAAACATTCAGCAATAAAATTTTCTGCATTGTATGCGGGTAAAATAACAGCAAGTTTCATTTTTTCATTTCCGTGTAGATAAAAGCGTATTCTATTTAAATTACGACTGCAGCGATAGTCAGAAGTTTAATTTTGTTAGTTATCTAAAATATTTTTATAGCGCGGGGCTTTATTACTTTTCACTCACATTACAAATTCCGCTATTCAATCACTGAGATATTTTGCAAGAATGCAACAAAAACTGACCGCTCTTTATTGCAGCTAGGCAGTTTTCTTATCTAAAATTTAATGGTTGATAGGTAAATTTAATATATCTGCAATTTCTATTATACGAGGCGCTGCTGATTTTGGACAAACTAAGCAATAGAAATTGTCGGAACCTGTATCAACATAAAGCAAAGTATAATCACTTTTTGCTTCTACTTTAGCCTTAATACGTGCAAAATCATGATGCACTTCTTCAAAAGTGATTTCGAAAGTTTGTTCAAGAGACTCAGAAAAAAAATGATTGAGAGAGTCATAATCAATCTTCCAGTCATCTTGGTAGCAATGTAGATAACTTCTGATAAGGCTCAATTTAGCGTATTCTTCATCTAAATCTTCGTCCTCATAGATATCACCAAATGCGATCATTTTCTCTCGACATTTTTCAAGGTCTTTATTTAGCCATTTATAGAGGCTTTTAACTTGCTTAATATATTTTGCTTTGATGTATTTTTTCGTTTCAAGCAAAGTAATTAATTCATCAAATAAGGCTTCTTGATTGATTTCAGTTTCACGTCTGTCAATACTATCGCAAATCAAATCAACGGCTTGTTTTAACAAATCAAACTTGTAATGTTGTTCATCAAGCGGTTTGGCATAATAAATCGCTGCCATTATATTAGAAATAAAAAGCTTATCAGCATGTTGTAATGAATATGCGGCATCGCAAATAGGTTGCCCAGCAAATAACTCAATTCTTTGAGGAAATTCAAATTCAATTTCTTTAATAATATGTTCATATTCCTTATGCGGTTTTATGCCGAACGCAATATTTAAAAAAGAATAGCCAGAACCATTAAAAAATTCTTCTCGAGAAGCAGGTACGAATCCCATTGGGTTACAGAATTGGCTTTGTAAATCATACATATCGCCGTCAAAATCTAATTCCTTAAATTTTTCTTTGGAATAATCATCCCAATTGTCGGAATAGTAAAATTGATAGGCATTGATAGGCGTTTCAAAGAGGGTGTTTTTGACGTCGATACATCCATCTTGTTGCGTTTGAAGATAACGTTCAATTTTTGCGAGTTTTTGATCTAATAGAGAGAAATCTTCTGGCTTTTCAATCGCATTAAACACGGCATCAACTGAATGTAAAAATTTCTCATAATGCGGACTCTTTTGATTAAATGGCTTGGCAAGTACCATATCCTGACAAAGTTTTTTCGCTTCATCTGTTACGGCGAAAACGAAGCTATCCTGATCGGGAAAAATAAAAACTCTAAAAAGTGAGCTATCTGTTGGGTTTAATTTAAAATCAATAGAAAGAAATAATTGAACCCAATTTTCCTCTTCAAATTCAATGCGCGTAATACAAGGCAATTTCATTGTTTTTTTCAGAACCAACTCTAGAGGTTGGTATAAATCAGATAACCCCGTATTTTCTAGAAATTCAGATTCATCTAAATTGGCTTTACCATAATGCCAATAGGTTGCGATTGCCATTGGCGCAACTTTGTGATTTCGGGCAAACAACCTCTCAGATGGTTCTTCTTTCGCATTAAAATATTGAAAGATTTTGTCCAGTTTGGTTATTAATTTTTTGTCTAATTTATCAGCGTGTTGTTTAGATTTAAAAAACATAATAAAAATGCTCAGTTTAAAAGAGATTACTCGTAATATTCATATTTCTTTGTGGTTTTATCTAACCATATGCCTTTTTCATCATACATAATGCTTTCAATCACATTACCGTGTTGATCAAATTTATGACGCGTTGTGAGGGTTTCTTCTAATTTCCCATGTTGGTCAAAAATTTCACGTTTTAATTCATTGTGGTTTTTGTCATAAGTAAAATCTGCTCGTCCCTCATTAAAAGACGTGTTATGTACAAAGTCGCCATTTTCGAGATAACGATAAGTTTCGCAATTACTTTCTTTTCCATTATCATCAAAGTCACAAGCTTTGATGAGTTTATCGTCCTTGTAATGGAATTTTTTCGCATGACCGTCAATAAGTTTTGCATAATAAACAGCTTCAGAGATGAGTTTCCCATCTTTGTCGTAAACTCTTTTGATGTAATCTTCTTGAAAATTCGGTTTTTTCGGCTTTTTGCCTACATAGGTGATTTCTAAAATGACACCCGAACCATCGGCATTTTCTTGATAGCGATAGAGGTTTCCATGAGTATCTTTATCCATATTGTAATGAATTTCTTCTAATCGATTGTATTTATCGTATCGATAATTTGCCGTTGTTTTATCGAAATGTTCAGACTCGCCAGTAACATCTTCAGTTTTAATTAAAAAACCTTGCTCGTTATAAAATTGACGAACATCGTTCGTGACCACCTCTCCTTCTGCCGCGTCAGGATTATCTTCCGAATGTGAAATAACAGATTTCACTTTGCCTTGTAAGTGATTCGTTTGCCAATCAGTTTGAACAGGGAAAAGTGCGAAAGCAGAGGTAGAAAGGCTAGCGAGAAGGGCTATCAGTAAAAATTTATGCATGGTTATTCCTTTTATAACAAGCAGTTGAATTGATGAATGTTTTATAAATATATTTAAAAGTAACCACTTATTTAAGTTAGATAAATAGTTGACTAAAATGTTATACTAATTCAAATGTTTTTTGAAGTGTAGTTAAATAAATTTGCTTTTTTATAGGGTAAGAAAATGATGAAAGTATTTCGGGAAGTAGTCATTTTCTGTATTGATAAGAAAAGCATAATATACAAATACATTGATTAAGAGAGATATTAAGAAATATGCAGCGTTTAAAAACACCATTAGAAATATTTTTGTGGACAATTGGTATATTGTTTGGAATTGTCACGTTATTATTTATTTTGAGTTATTTTGTATTTAATGTTTTGTTTTCTTCAGCTCCACAAGATTGGGAGCTTAGAGGTGTTCAGTTACAAGATAAACCGTATTTAGCAGGTATTGATGATTTATCTCCGAATGCATTTGTTTTTGCAACAACCGGAGAAGATGCACCAGATTATGTTATTACGCTCGATAATACGTATTTTAAGTGGGCCGATTTTCGTTTAAATAAACTTTCATTAAATAGTAATGTTATTAGAATCAATAACTTGGTTAGATTGGGTGAACAACATGATACTGACTTAGGCATGCCAGAAACGATTTCTATAAATGGACAGTCTTGTTTGAGTAGAGGAAGTTTTGTTTTTGTACGAATAAAAGGTAATGGGCCTTCGATGTCTTATTCTGATTTTACCTTAGCCAGTTGTGAAATACCTGAAGGTGAAGTGATTCTACCGACGATTCGTTTAAAGAGTAAAGTTGCATTTTATGAAAATCGCCAGCTCAATTATGATTACCTGTGGAAACATAATGAGTTAATAAGTTCACAAATAAAGCAAGCTCATAGTTATAATGCGAACTTTGTAGAGCCGAGCTTGCAAGTTCAGTTAGCTAATGATAAAGATAAATTTGATATTTGGTGGTATTACACTGATTTAACCAATCATGCGAAGCTTATCCAAGTTGTTCACGGTGATTATATGGATGAAGCAAGTAGTGAAAGGAATTTTGTTATTGGTGAGTGTCGTTATAAAGTAGGTAACACTCAAATTTATCTCACTGATTTAACAAAAGATACCGCACATTGGCATTTTATTGATGATTTCGATTCAGGTGATATTTCTGATAAATGTAAAATGCAAATCTTGCCTTATCGTTTGGTGAAACGCTAATAGAATCAATTAAATTAAAATGCTTAAAAATGCAAAGTGCGGTCAAAAACACAAGAATTTTTGACCGCACTTGTTTATGGAATTATCAGTAAATTACTTTTCAGTTTTTAACTGATTTTCTCTAGCTGCTTTGACAAAGCCTTCGAATAATGGGTGGCCATCACGTGGCGTTGAAGTAAATTCTGGATGGAATTGACATGCCACAAACCATGGGTGGTTTGGTACTTCAATGATTTCCACTAATTTACGATCCGCAGATAAACCAGTTACTTTAAGGCCCGCTTTTTCAATTTGTGGAAGCAGGTTATTGTTCACTTCATAGCGGTGACGATGACGTTCTTCGATGGTTTCTTTGCCATACAATGCACGCGCTTTTGAGCCTTCAATTAAATGACATTGCTGTGCACCTAAACGCATCGTACCACCAAGATCTGAATTATCATCACGGGTTTCAATGTGGCCTTCTGCATCTTGCCATTCTGTAATCAAACCAACAACAGGTTGTTCGCAGTTACGATCAAATTCAGATGAGTTGGCTTTCTCAAGACCTGCAACATTACGTGCATATTCGATTAACGCAATTTGCATCCCTAAACAAATGCCTAAGTAAGGAATATTGTTTTCACGCGCATATTTTGCAGTCAAGATTTTGCCTTCTACACCGCGATAGCCAAAACCGCCCGGTACTAAAATACCATCGACACCTTTTAATACTTCGGTACCTTTGGTTTCGACATCTTGTGAATCAATATATTTGATATGCACGCTTAAACGGTTTTTCAAACCTGCGTGTTTTAAGGCTTCATTCACTGATTTATACGCGTCTGGTAATTCAGTATATTTCCCCACCATACCGATGGTCACATCGCCCACAGGATTTGCTTCTTGATAAAGCACTTGCTCCCATTCTGAAAGGTCCGCTTCAGGGCAGTCTAAGTGGAAACGTTGGCAGATGAATTCATCTAAACCTTGTGATTTCAATAATGCCGGAATTTGATAGATTGAATTCACATCTTTTAATGAGATGACCGCACGTTCTGGTACGTTACAGAATAAAGCGATTTTTGCACGTTCGTTTGGTGGAATCATGCGATCTGAACGGCAGATAAGCACATCTGGCTGAATGCCAATTGAAAGTAATTCTTTTACAGAATGTTGAGTCGGTTTAGTTTTCACTTCGCCCGCAGTTGGGATGTATGGCACTAACGTTAAGTGCATAAAGAGAGTATTCTCGCGACCTACTTGTACGGCAAGTTGACGAAGTGCTTCTAAGAATGGAAGCGATTCAATATCACCCACTGTTCCGCCTACTTCCACGATGACCACATCATGGCCTTGCGCACCGGCAATCACGCGATCTTTAATTTCATTGGTGATGTGTGGGATAACTTGAATTGTCGCACCTAAATAATCACCACGACGCTCTTTGCGTAATACTTCAGAATAAATTTTACCTGTGGTGAAGTTATTGCGTTTTGTCATTTTGGTACGAATAAAACGCTCGTAGTGACCTAAGTCTAAATCGGTTTCCGCCCCGTCTTGTGTCACGAACACTTCGCCGTGTTGGGTTGGGCTCATTGTACCCGGATCCACGTTGATGTAAGGGTCTAATTTCATAATAGTCACGTTTAAGCCACGTGCTTCTAAAATTGCTGCCAATGATGCTGCAGCAATACCTTTACCTAACGATGAAACCACACCGCCTGTGACGAAAATATAATTTGTAGCCATAGTGAGAGACCTAAAATGTTGGGATAAAAATGATTATAGCCAATCATCTTTTATGCAAATTTGTACAGAATGCTGAAAAGTGCGGTCAAAAATAAAAGAAAAGATGATTAGCTATCAAGACGGGAGGATAGTTTACAGGATTTGAGATTTTTATACAATCTTGTCTTGTCAGGAATGTATGAAAATTAAATGGCTTATCATATTCTCCATTCTACGATAGAATACGTTCAATTTTTTATAAAGAAGAGAAGAATTTATGACAGATAAAGCATTAAGCGTGGTGATTTTAGCGGCCGGTAAAGGCACTCGTATGTATTCTGATTTACCAAAAGTCTTGCATAAAGTGGCAGGAAAGCCGATGGTAAAACATGTGATCGATACGGCGAATCAATTAGGTGCAGAAAACGTGCATTTAATTTATGGTCACGGTGGCGAATTAATGCGTGAACGTTTGGCAAATGAAAGCGTGAACTGGGTGTTCCAAGCAGAACAATTAGGTACAGGACACGCTATGCAACAAGCGATGCCTTTTTTCCGTGATGATGAAAATGTTTTAATGGTGTATGGCGATGGCCCAATGATTACACCGGAAACATTGCAAAAATTAATCGATGCGAAACCTGAAAATGGTATTGCAGTGTTAACGGTCGTATTAGATAACCCAACGGGTTATGGTCGAATCGTACGTGAAAATGGCAAAGTTGTAGGGATTGTTGAACAAAAAGATGCAACGCCTGAGCAGCTTAAAATTCAAGAGATTAATACAGGTGTGTTAGTTTCAGATGGTGCAAGTTTCAAAAAATGGTTAGCGCGTTTAGATAATAATAATGCACAAGGTGAGTTTTATATTACTGATGTAATTAGCTTAGCTCATCAAGATGGTTGTCCGATTGTAGCTGTTCAAGCAACTGATTTTATGGAAGTTGAAGGGGTGAATAACCGCCTACAATTAGCCAAAATGGAACGCTATTATCAACGTAAACAAGCAGAAAAACTTTTACTTGCAGGCGTGATGTTGATTGATCCTGAGCGTTTTGATTTACGCGGCACATTAGAGCACGGTAAAGATGTTGAAATTGATGTGAACGTGATTGTGGAAGGCAATGTACGTTTAGGTGATCGAGTAAAAATCGGTGCGGGTTGTGTATTGAAAAACGTGATTATTGGTGATGATGTTGAGATCAAGCCTTACTCTGTTTTAGAAGATGCCACAATTGGTGAGAAAGCAGCGATTGGTCCATTCTCTCGTTTGCGTCCAGGCGCTGAATTAGCCGCTGAAACCCATGTGGGTAACTTTGTGGAAATTAAAAAATCCACAGTAGGTAAAAGCTCTAAAGTAAACCACCTTACTTATGTGGGGGATACCGAAATCGGTGAAAACTGTAACATAGGTGCGGGGGTGATTACTTGTAACTATGATGGTGCGAATAAATTTAAAACAATCATTGGTAACAATGTATTTGTTGGATCGGATACGCAGTTAGTCGCGCCAGTTACTGTGGCAGATGGAGCAACCATTGGGGCTGGTTCAACGATCACTCAAAATATTGAGAAAGATGAGCTGGTGATTACTCGTGTGCCACAACGTCATATTCAAGGTTGGCAAAGACCGGTGAAGAAAAAGTAATTTAACATTGCAAGGCGAACCAATGTGTTCGCCTTTTATGATTTGATGCCTTTTACTTTATAAAGGCTATTCGAGTTGCTAAAATCATCGTCCATTTATAAAGACAGATAATTTCCTATGACAAAAAATAAAACAGGACTTTCATTCCTTTGGATAAGTGCGGTCGCATTTATCCTTGATTTACTGACCAAATATATTGTGGTGCAACGCTTTGATCTCTATGAAAGCGTGAACCTATTACCCATTTTTAATTTAACCTATGTGCGTAACTATGGTGCAGCGTTTAGCTTCCTTGCTGAACATGATGGCTGGCAGAAATATTTCTTTATCGTGCTTGCGATTGGAATTTCTTTAATGCTGGCTTACTTTATGAAAAAGAATTCAGCAGAACAAAAATTACAAAACTCAGCTTATGCACTGATTATTGGTGGTGCGTTAGCCAATATGGTGGATCGTGCGTATAACGGTTTTGTGGTGGATTTCTTAGATTTTTATTGGGATATTTATCATTATCCGGTATTCAATGTGGCAGATATTGCGATTTGTATTGGTGCAGGTTTATTAGCATTAGATGCCTTTAAAGGTGATAAAAAGAGCGGTCAAAAATGAAGATAATTTTAGCTAACCCTCGTGGATTTTGCGCAGGTGTCGATCGAGCCATTAGCATTGTTGAATTAGCGCTTGAAATTCATGGTGCGCCGATTTATGTGCGTCATGAAGTGGTGCACAACCGTTTTGTGGTGAATGGTTTGCGTGAGCGTGGGGCGATTTTTGTAGAAGAATTAAGTGAAGTGCCAGACAGTGCCATTGTGATTTTTTCTGCTCATGGTGTGTCACAAGCCGTTCGTCAAGAAGCGAAAGATCGTCAGTTAAAAGTATTTGATGCAACTTGTCCATTGGTAACCAAAGTACATATGCAAGTGGCTCGTGCAAGCCGTAAAGGGACGAAAGCGATTTTGATCGGACACAAAGGCCATCCAGAAGTGGAAGGCACAATGGGGCAGTACAACAACGAGGAAGGTGGTATTTTCTTAATTGAAAGCGTGGAAGATATTGCTCGTTTGCCGGTTCAAGAAAATGACGATTTAACCTTTATGACGCAAACCACACTTTCTCTTGATGATACGGCGGAAACTATCAGTGCATTGAAAGACAAATATCCTGCTATTCAAGGCCCACATAAAAACGATATTTGCTATGCTACAACCAATCGCCAAGAAGCAGTGCGTGAATTAGCAAAACAATGTGAGCTAGTCGTGGTTGTAGGCTCTAAAAACTCATCGAATTCTAACCGTTTAGCTGAGTTGGCATCGCGTATGGGCGTGAAATCAAAATTGATTGATGATCCAAATGATGTGGCAGCAGATTGGTTTGAAGGCGTTGAAACAATTGGCGTAACAGCAGGGGCCTCAGCACCAGAAGAGTTGGTGCAATCCGTGATTGCTCGATTAAAAGAATTTGGTGCGGATAGCATTGAAGAGCTTCAAGGCTTAGAAGAAAATATGTTCTTTGAAGTGCCAAAAGAGTTAAGAATTAAAGAAGTGAACTAATTCTATTAAAAAAGTGCGGTGAATTTACCGCACTTTTTTTTGTGTTATTTTATTTTTTATTGTGCACTTTAAGCCATTTTTGCATTTGTTCAATTTCCGCTTGTTGTGCGTTAATAATATTCTCAGCAAGCTTACGCATCTCAGGATCTTTTCCGTATTTTAATTCAACTTCCGCCATTTTTACTGCGCCAATATGGTGTGGCAACATACCTGCTGCAAAAGCAACATCAGGATCTTTATATTGCGCGGCTGCCATCATGTCTTGATGCATTTGATTCATACCTTGCATTAATTCTTGTTGCATTGCAGAATCTGTCGACATTGGCATATTCATGTGTGCTTGATGCGGTTGTTCATTAGCTTGGGCATAAATTGAAACTGCAGCAGCGCTAAGTGTGATAAAAGTCATAAGTTTTTTCATGTTTTTCTCCTATGTGATAACTGAATGAGCACCAATCATAAACTTTGACCTAAGGTTAAGGTCAATATTTATTCCGAAAATTTTTGGTGAGGTGCTAAAATAAGACAATATTTGATATGAGGGACAGAATCATGAAACAAAAAATTGTGCTTGCCACAGGTAATAAAGGCAAAGTAAAAGAAATGGCAGATGTATTAGCTGATTTCGGTTTTGAAGTGATTGCTCAAACGGATTTAGGCATCGAAAGTCCAGAGGAAACGGGCTTAACGTTTGTCGAAAATGCAATCCTTAAAGCACGCTATGCGTCTGAAAAATCAGGTTTACCGGCAATAGCGGATGATTCCGGTCTCGTGGTGGATGCGTTAAATGGTGCGCCAGGATTGTATTCTGCACGTTATGCTGGAGTAGATGGTGAGGAAGCCGATGCGAAAAATCGTGAAAAATTACTGGCAGAATTAGTCAATGTTCCAACTGAACGTCGCCAAGCAAAATTTGTGAGTACGATTGTGTTATTACAACACCCAAGTGATCCTTCTCCGATCATTGCTCAAGGTGAATGTGAAGGGAAGATCATTTATGAAGAAAAAGGTGAAAATGGCTTCGGTTATGATTCGCTCTTTTTTAGCCCAGAAAAAGGCAGTACTTTTGCAGAATTAGAAACCGTAGAGAAAAAGAAAATCTCTCATCGTGCGAAGGCATTGGCCGTTTTAAAATCAAAATTAAGCGTCTAAAGTGCGGTTAATTTTTAACGAGAATTTAAGGATACAAAATGATTCTGACAACAACCCCTAATGTTGAAGGGAAACAAATCGTAGAATACAAACAAGTCGTCTTTGGTGAAGTGATTGCAGGCGCCAATTTTATGCGTGATTTTTTTGCTGGCATCACAGATGTGATTGGTGGGCGTTCTAGTGTTTATGAGCATCGTATTAGTCGTGCGCGTCAAGATGCGTTGAAAGAACTGGAAGAAAAAGCGTATGCCTTGGGCGCTAATGCTATTGTTGGCGTAGAAGTTAACTACACAACGGTAGGCGCGAAAAGCATGTTTATGGTGATTGCAAGTGGCACGGCAGTGGTGGTGCGCTAAGGTCGTTTTTTCATTTACTTAAATGTGATTTTTGCGATCAGGATCGCAAAAGTGCGGTCAATTTCTTGCGTGTTTTGGGAGTTTCTTAAAAATGTCGCTGTTGATATGAATCAACGGTACTTTTTGTTAATAAAGGGCATTTTTATGAAATTGATGAAACATTTATTTAGTTCATTATTTGTTGCGACCACAATGTTGAGCTCGCAAGTGTTTGCAGAAGAAAAGGTGGCTGAACAGGCTCAACCTCAAGCGCAAGTTCAGCAACAAACCGCATCACAAACTACACAACAAGCAGTGAGTGATAAATTAAATATCAATACCGCCAGTGCATCAGAAATTCAAAAAGCGCTAATTGGTATTGGTGCGAAAAAGGCGGAAGCCATTGTGCAGTATCGTGAAAAGCACGGTAATTTCACTATGGCAGAACAATTGCTTGAAGTACAAGGCATTGGTAAAGCAACGTTAGAGAAAAACCGCGATCGTATTGCGTTTTAATCTGCGTTATTTATATATAAAAAGCGGGATAGTGATATCTCGCTTTTTTTGTATTTGAAGATAAAATTTACCAAAACTTGCAAAATATCAAATTTTTTTGAAATAAATAGGGGATTTCTTGCAATGGTTTTATAAGAGAGTAGAATACCAAATGGGTATAGGAATACCTATGTTGTAGTATAAAAAATAATAAACCAACTATTTGGAGTTAGATATGGCATCAGAAAATTTAAATCAATCTTCTGTTGCTCTCACACCAGTTGAAGCAACGGATTATGCTGAAAGCGTTGCTGCGTATAAAGCGCAAAAACGCCCATTTTTATCATTCATGTCTGGTATTAGTGCTGGGGCTTGTATTGCTTTAGCCTTTGTATTCTATACGACGACACAAACAGCAAGCGCAGGAGCGCCTTGGGGATTAACCAAGTTAGTCGGTGGATTAGTCTTCTCTTTAGGCGTAATTATGGTGGTGATTTTAGGAACTGAATTATTCACCTCTTCTACTTTAACCTTAGTTGCCCGTGTAGGCGGAAAAATCACTACAGCACAAATGATCCGAAATTGGATTGTGGTGTATTTAGGCAACTTCGTAGGCGGTTTATTTATTGCTGCGGTGATTTGGTTTGGGGGACAAACCATGGCAGCAAGTGGTCAATGGGGTTTAACCATTTTGGCAACCGCGCAACATAAAATTCATCATACTTGGTTTGAGGCATTTAACCTTGGTATTTTATGTAACATTATGGTGTGTGTAGCGGTATGGATGTCTTATTCCGGTAAAACTGTTACAGACAAAGCATTTATTATGATTATGCCAATTGGCTTATTTGTGGCATCAGGTTTTGAACACTGTGTGGCAAATATGTTTATGATTCCGCTTGGCATTATTACAGCACATTTTAGTACACCAGAATTTTGGCACCAAATTGGTGTGGATCCAATGAAATATGCAGACTTAGATCTTTATCATTTCATTGTGAAGAATTTAATTCCCGTAACGTTGGGCAACATTGTGGGCGGCGCAGTTTGTATCGGCTTATTCCAACGTTATTTAACTAAAGCTCACTAATGTACTAACGAACTAACAGACTTATTTTTTATCAATTAAAAAAGGAAATGACTATGTCAGAACTTAATGAAGCACAAAAAGTTGCGTGGACAGGGTTCGTTGCCGGTGACTGGCAAGAAAACGTCAACGTGCGTGATTTTATTCAGAAGAACTACACCCCGTATGAAGGTGATGATTCTTTCTTAGCTGGTCCAACCGAAGCGACAACAAAACTTTGGGAAACTGTAATGGAAGGGATCAAAGTTGAAAACCGCACTCACGCGCCATTAGACTTTGACGAGCATACGCCTTCAACGATTATTTCTCACGCGCCAGGCTACATCAATAAAGACTTGGAGAAAATCGTAGGTCTTCAAACTGATGCTCCATTAAAACGTGCCATTATGCCATTTGGTGGTATTAAAATGGTGGAAGGTTCATGTAAAGTTTACGGTCGTGAATTAAATCCTGAAGTGAAAAAAATCTTCACTGAATACCGTAAAACACATAACCAAGGTGTATTCGATGTTTATACGCCGGATATTTTACGTTGCCGTAAATCAGGTGTATTAACTGGTCTTCCTGATGCTTACGGTCGTGGCCGTATTATCGGTGACTACCGTCGTGTAGCACTTTACGGTGTAGACTTCTTAATGAAAGATAAATACGCACAATTCTCTTCTTTACAAAAAGACTTAGAAGATGGCGTAAATCTTGAAGCAACTATCCGTTTACGTGAAGAAATCGCAGAACAACACCGTGCATTAGGCCAAATGAAACAAATGGCTGCAAGCTACGGTTACGATATTTCTAACCCAGCAACTAACGCTAAAGAAGCAATTCAATGGATGTACTTTGCTTACTTAGCAGCAATCAAATCACAAAATGGTGCAGCGATGTCATTCGGTCGTACTGCAACCTTTATCGATATCTATATCGAACGTGATTTAAAAGCGGGTAAAATTACTGAAACTGAAGCGCAAGAATTAGTTGACCACTTAGTCATGAAACTTCGTATGGTTCGTTTCTTACGTACACCTGAATACGATCAATTATTCTCTGGTGACCCAATGTGGGCAACTGAAACCATCGCAGGTATGGGTTTAGATGGTCGTACATTAGTAACCAAAAATACATTCCGTATTTTACACACCCTTTACAACATGGGTACTTCTCCAGAACCAAACTTAACGATTCTTTGGTCTGAACAATTACCTGAAAACTTCAAACGTTTCTGTGCGAAAGTATCGATTGATACCTCATCTGTTCAATATGAAAACGATGATTTAATGCGTCCAGACTTCAACAATGATGACTACGCAATCGCATGTTGTGTATCACCAATGGTTGTTGGTAAACAAATGCAATTCTTCGGTGCTCGTGCAAACTTAGCGAAAACATTGTTATACGCAATCAACGGCGGTATCGATGAAAAATTAGGTATGCAAGTAGGTCCGAAAACTTCGCCAATCACTGATGAAGTGTTAGATTTCGACACAGTAATGACTCGTATGGACAGCTTTATGGATTGGTTGGCAAAACAATATGTGACTGCCTTAAACATCATCCACTACATGCACGATAAATATTCATACGAAGCAGCATTAATGGCGTTACATGATCGTGATGTATATCGTACTATGGCTTGTGGTATTGCAGGTCTTTCTGTTGCAGCAGACTCACTTTCAGCAATTAAATATGCGAAAGTTAAACCGGTTCGTGGTGACATCAAAGATAAAGATGGCAATGTTGTAGCAAGCAACGTAGCGATCGACTTCGAAATCGAAGGTGAATATCCACAATATGGTAACAACGATAACCGTGTTGATGACATCGCTTGTGACTTAGTTGAACGTTTCATGAAGAAAATTCAAAAACTTAAAACTTACCGCAACGCTGTACCTACACAATCTGTATTAACCATTACTTCTAACGTAGTTTATGGTAAGAAAACGGGTAACACCCCAGATGGTCGTCGCTCAGGTGCGCCATTCGGACCAGGTGCGAACCCAATGCACGGTCGTGACCAAAAAGGTGCGGTAGCATCATTAACTTCTGTGGCTAAACTTCCATTTGCTTACGCAAAAGATGGTATTTCTTATACCTTCTCAATCGTACCAAATGCGTTAGGTAAAGATGCAGAAGCACAACGTCGTAACCTTGCTGGCTTAATGGATGGTTACTTCCACCATGAAGCAACAGTAGAAGGCGGTCAACACTTAAACGTGAACGTGTTAAACCGTGAAATGTTATTAGATGCGATGGAAAATCCGGACAAATATCCGCAATTAACCATTCGTGTATCTGGTTACGCAGTACGTTTCAACTCTTTAACTAAAGAGCAACAACAAGACGTCGTCACTCGTACATTCACAGAATCGTTCTAAAACACGATAAAATTTAACCGCACTTTAGCGGGAACATAAAAATTATGAGCCTGATTTAAGTCAGGCTCATTTTTTATAGATGATATTTTTGGTAAAATTTAGCTAGATTTATTTTTTGGAAATTTATTTATGTCTGTTCTAGGAAGAATTCACTCCTTTGAATCCTGTGGAACCGTGGATGGTCCCGGCATTCGTTTTATTTTATTTATGCAAGGCTGTTTAATGCGTTGCAAATATTGCCATAACCGTGATACTTGGGATCTTGAAGGTGGCCGCGAAATCAGTGTTGAAGAGCTTATGAAAGAAGTGGTGAGTTATCGCCATTTTATGAATGCGACCGGTGGTGGCGTGACGGCATCTGGTGGTGAGGCTGTTCTCCAAGCAGAATTTGTGCGAGATTGGTTCCGAGCTTGTAAAGCAGAAGGCATTAATACCTGTTTAGACACCAATGGCTTTGTGCGTCATTACGATCATATTATTGATGAATTGCTTGATGTAACCGATCTTGTGTTACTTGATTTAAAAGAGCTGAACGATCAAGTGCACCAAAATCTTATTGGCGTGCCAAACAAACGTACGTTGGAATTTGCAAAATATCTGCAAAAACGAAATCAACGTACATGGATTCGTTATGTCGTGGTACCCGGTTATACTGATAACGATCATGATGTTCATCTACTCGGACAGTTTATTGAAGGTATGACCAATATTGAAAAAGTCGAACTTCTTCCTTATCATCGATTAGGTGCCCACAAATGGAAAACCCTTGGGTTTGACTATGAACTCGAAGATGTATTGCCACCGACAAAAGAGTCGCTTGAGCATATTAAAAATATCTTAGAGGGATACGGACATACCGTAAAATACTAAGCGATAGTGTTAAACGGTAAACAGCAAGCTTCAGTAAGCTTTAAGGAGAGAAAAATGAAAAAATTAGCATTAACGTTTTTAGGTGTAGCCCTTTTAGCAGGCTGTTCAGCTGTTCAACCGCCACTTCCTCAAGAAGAGGTGAAACTAAGCCCACCTTCGAAAGATAGAATGGGTTATGCTCGCTTGGTAAAAGACAAAAATTACTACATTGATACCGATTCTATTTGGGTCGATAACCAAGATTTAAACCAAGTGCATTTTGATGCGGTAGTGAATTTGGATAAAGGCTTATATGTGTATCCAAATGAGAAAAGACGTTATGCGCGTTCTGTTCGCCAATATAAAATCTTAAACTGTAAGAACTACCATTTAACTCAAGTTCGTACCGATTTTTATGATGATTTCTGGGGCGAAGGTTTACGTGCTGCACCGAAAAAACAAGAGAAATACACGATCAGCTTGAAGCCTAATACAACGCTCTATGCAGCTGCACAAATCATTTGTGTGAACTCAGATAGAAAACCTTCTTTAGAGTTAGAAGGCTCAAAAGCGAAATAATCAATCAAAGTGCGGTTAGAAATAACCGCATTTTTTATATCACTGAAACTAATGCGCAAACAATAAAAAACGGCCAATATTCATTAAATATTGACCGCTCTTTTTATCTCACCATGAAAGATTATTTCACACGAGAAACGTATTCGCCTGAACGAGTATCGACTTTAATCACTTCACCGATTTGAACGAAAAGAGGTACTTTCACCACAGCGCCAGTGCTTAATGTTGCTGGTTTACCGCCTGTACCCGCAGTATCACCTTTAAGACCTGGGTCTGTATCAATAATTTCTAATTCTACGAAGTTTGGTGGAGTAATACTAATTGGCGCACCATTCCATAAAGTCACGATACAATCTGCTTGGTCTAATAACCATTTTTCTGCATCACCCACTGCTTTTGCATCAGCAGAGTATTGTTCGAATGTTTCTGGGTGCATGAAGTACCAGAATGCATCATCTTTGTATGAATAAGTGAGGTTAAGATCCATAACATCAGCAGCTTCAACCGATGTACCAGATTTGAAGTTTACATCTAATACTTTGCCTGAAATTAATTTACGAATACGAGTACGAGTAAAAGCTTGGCCTTTACCTGGTTTAACGAATTCGTTTTCAACGATCACACAAGGCTCACCGTCTTGCATAAATTTTAGACCTGGTTTGAAATCACTGGTAGTATATGTAGCCATATTAAAAATATCCTAAAAAATAGAGATTGTTTGAAAGTGCGTATTTTAACCCGAAATATTGCGATTAGAGAAGAACAAAATTGGTTAGAAACCCTAAAAAATGCGATTTCTGATCCGAAAATCTTATTAAAAACCTTAAATTTGCCTGTTGAAGATTTTGGCGAGGACATCGCTGCTCGTAAACTTTTTGCTATGCGAGTGCCTTTGCCTTTTGTTGAAAAAATGGAAAAAGGGAATCCTAAAGACCCGCTTTTTTTACAAGTGATGACGGCTCAACAAGAATTTATTGAAGCGGAGGGTTTTAGCCAAGATCCTTTAGATGAACAGCAAAAAAATGCCGTGCCTAATATTCTGCATAAATACCAAAATCGCTTGCTGTTCATGGCAAAAGGAGGCTGTGCAGTCAATTGTCGTTATTGCTTCCGTCGTCATTTTCCTTATGATCAAAACCCAGGCAATAAAACCAGTTGGCAACAAGCAATAGACTATATTGCCGCACATCCTGAAATCGAAGAAGTGATTTTTTCGGGTGGTGACCCGATGATGGCGAAGGATAGTGAATGGGCGTGGCTATTAGAACGCCTTGAAAAGATACCGCACTTACAACGTTTGCGTATTCACTCTCGTTTGCCTGTCGTGATTCCAGAGCGCATTACGGATGAATTTTGTGATTTATTGTTGAATAGTCCATTACAAGCGGTGTTTGTGACACATATCAATCATCCAAATGAAATTAATGAAGAACTCGCTTTGGCTATGCAAAAACTGGCAGGCGCTAAGGTCACGTTACTCAATCAATCAGTCCTTCTAAAGGATGTGAATGATAACCCACATACATTAAAAGTATTAAGCGATAAGCTGTTTCAAGCAGGCATTCTGCCTTATTACTTGCATTTGTTGGATAAAGTGCAGGGGGCAAGCCATTTCTATATTTCAGATGAGAAAGCGTTACAAATTTATAAAGAATTACAGGCGCTCACTTCTGGCTATTTAGTACCCAAATTAGCTCGAGAAATTGGTGGAGAGCCAAATAAGACTTTATACACAGCTTAAGATCCGATAAAATACGATCCAATTTTTCACCGCACTTTTTGTGCGATCTTTAGTTTAGCAAATCGAGGTAATCCCGTGGATAATAAAAATCAACCTAACGACAATTCATCTCAAAATGAATTAGATTTAGGATTTAATCATTCAGACTCTGTGACCCCAAGAAAACCGGTTCAACAAAGTGGCTCAATTTTTGATAAAGCCAAAGGTTTATTTGGTAAAAAAGAACAGCCAGATACGCAATTCCATGTTCGTCGCGAACCAACTTTTGGCGCGGCAGCAAGCCAACCTTTTTCACCTTCTCAAGCATTTCAAAGTGAAAATGCTGAACAGTCAGCACCATCAAGTGCTTTCGGAACTCAAGAGCCCGTTGAGAATGTTCAAGTAGAAAACGTAGCGGAAGAAAAAGTTATTTTTGAAAATTCGCCTGCAGAAGAGATTGTAGAAGAAGTGACAACTCAAGCCGAAACAGTTGCACCAGCCGCCACTGCTGCTGCAGCAAGCTTGAAATCACCTGAAAAATGGAAGGTTCTACAAATGTTACCAGAAAAGCATCGTCGTTTATTTATTGCGATTTTGGGTTTAGTGGTATTACTGATCATTTTCTTCACCCTAAAACCAAACTCAGATACGGTGGAGTCTTTTGAACAACAAAATGGTAATGAAATACCAGTTCAATTCCAATCATTGGATCAATCTCAACCAGTTGAAACGACGATATTAGATAACAATAATACGGTAGCACCAGCAAAAACAGAACAAACAGCAAATGACGCTAAATCAGATACACCTCCAGCAATGGAATATGTAGGTGATAAAGCAGACGCCGCTAAATCACAAACTGCAGAGCCTGCGCAACAAACTGTTGCTCAACAACCAGCAACTCAACCTGCGCCAGTTAAACCAACTCTTGATGCAACAAGTAAAGAACCATTGCTAAGAACACTGCAGCCAACGGCAGAAAAACATACCGCAACGGTTGAGCATAAAGCAGAACCTCGTCGTGAACATACACCAGTGGTTCAAGAGAAGAAACAACCTAAACCAGCAACTGAAAAAGTGACAGCTCAACCGACTCAAACCGTGAAAAAAGAGCAAAGTAAAATTCAAGAAGCTAAACCTGTTGCGACTAAAGAAACTAAAGTTCAAATTGTGGAAGCGAAATCCTCAACCAACAAGACTGTGAAAGCTGCAGAACCAGTAGCTCAAACTGCTTCAACAGGTGCAACAAAAACATTAACTGTGCCTCAAGGTGTTTCACTGATGCAAGTATTCCGTGATAATAAATTGAATATTGCCGATGTGAATGCGATGACCAAAGCAAATGGTGCAGGTAATGCATTAAGCAGCTTCAAACCTGGTGACAAAGTACAGGTTTCAGTGAACAATCAAGGCCGAGTGAGTGAGCTTCGTTTATCAAATGGCGGTAAGTTCATTCGTCAAGCTGATGGTTCATACCAATATAAAAAATAATCTTTAGTGGGCGAGTAATCGCCCATTTTTCTAGCTGAGATTGTTTATCCTTGCTCATTTTATAAAGTGAGCAATCATAAACAAACCTTGATGGAAACAGGATTCATGTTAAAAAAAATAAGCGTAATTTGGGCCGCACTTTGGCTTTCCGCATGCTCGCAGAATGTTGAGTTAAATAAAGCTACACCACAGAAAATGAAAGTGCAAACCGTTGATAAGAAATATCAAAAGGGTTTAGCAACCGTTTACTTGTGCAAAGACAATAAAGAAGTGAGTGTGGTTCATACCAAACAAAAACAGAAAAGTAAAAAAACACTCAGTCAGGTGACTGTAACTTTTAATGATGTAACTGAAAAATTGACTCGTGTGATTTCTGAGCGAGGTAGAAATTATGCGAATATTCGTTGGTATTGGCAGGAGCGAGATGACTTCAGTCTATTACAAACTAGCGTAGGTGAAGTGCTCGCAGAACGCTGTGTTAAACAACCAAGTGAATTAAAATCAGGCAAATAATTCTTTTATGGATCTCCAACGCGGCTTTGTGTTACATCGTCGTCCTTATAGTGAAACCAGCCTTTTGGTGGATTTATTCACTGAAGAAACGGGACGTTTGACGGTTATTGCAAAAGGTGCACGTGCGAAACGTTCGGCATGGAAATCTGTCTTACAGCCTTTTACGCCATTACTTCTTCGTTGGTCAGGTAAAGGCGCATTAAAAACACTCACCAAAGCTGAGCCAGCTGCGATTACATTACCTTTACAACAGACGGCTCTATACAGTGGGTTTTATGTTAATGAATTGATTACGCGTGTGATCGAGCCAGAAACGGCCAATCCACAACTTTTTCAGCATTATCTTCAATGCTTAACAGGCTTAGCCACTCAACCACAGGTTGAGCCTACATTACGTCTATTTGAATTTCATTTACTTAAAATCTTAGGTTATGGCATCGATTTTTTGCATTGTGCAGGCTCAGGTTTACCAGTAGATGAATCGATGACTTACCAATATCGTGCAGAAAAGGGCTTCATCGCTTCGTTGGTAAAAGATAACTTGACCTTTTATGGTCGAGATTTACTCGCCTTTGAGCGTTTGGACTTTACCAATGAGGCAGTCTTGCAAGCGGCAAAACGTTTTACTCGCATTGCGCTTAAACCTTATTTAGGTGATAAACCTCTGAAAAGCCGAGAATTATTTACGCAAAACGTACTTTATTTAAAATAATCCCTTTCTTTGATAAAAATAGATTAAAACAGCATCATGGCTTTACTTTACGCTCCACAAAAAAAACAGAAAACCATACAAAGAATCGTCGCTGAAATTCAGGATTTAGATTATCAAGGGCTAGGTGTTGCCAAAATTCAAGGTAAAACCTGGTTCATTGAAAATGCCTTGCCAACGGAAAAAGTGGAAGCCGTAGTGACCGATGAAAAACGTCAATATGGATTAGCGACTGCACAAAAATGGCTACAAGAGAGTAATCAACGTGTTGAGCCACAATGTCGTTATTATGGGCGTTGTGGTGGATGCCAAGGCCAGCATATTCCGGTGGAAATGCAACGTAAAGCGAAAGAGCAAGCCCTTTTTTCTCGTTTAAGTAAACTGCAAGCAGAACCCATTCAATTAATGCCCATGATTTGTGGCGAACAATGGGCTTATCGTCGTCGAGTACGATTAAGTTTACTGTGGAATGCGAAAAACAAAACCGTTGAAATGGGATTTCGGCAGAAAAACTCCAATCAGTTAGTCAGCATTCAGCAATGCTTAGTCGCAGAGCCTGCGATTAATCATCTTATCCCAAAATTGACCGCACTTTGGGCGCAATATTCAGCCCCAAAACAATTAGGGCATATTGAATTGGTTTCAGCAGAGAATGGCGTAGCCATGTTGTTACGTTACAAAGGAAATCTCGCCGAAACTGACCGCACTTTATTACTCGAGTTTGCTCGTATAAATGCCGTAAATTTGTTTCTGCAAGATGATCAAAGTATTCAACTTGTGCATGGTGAAATGCCTTATTATGCGTTAGACGATATTCGTTTATCTTTTGATATCCGCGATTTTATTCAAGTGAATACCCACTTAAATCAACAAATGGTTGAGACTGCTTTAGATTGGCTTGATTTGAATCAGGACGATCACGTTTTAGATTTATTCTGTGGAATGGGCAATTTCACGTTGCCTTTAGCCAAACGCGTGAAAAGTGCGGTTGGAATTGAAGGCGTTTTTGACATGGTTCAAAAAGCCCAAGCGAATGCACATTTTAATCACATCGATAATGTTGAATTTTATCAAGCTGATTTAGACCAAACTTTTTCAGAACAGCCTTGGGCAAAACAACATTTCAATAAAATTCTTCTCGACCCGCCTCGTAGTGGTGCCGCTTTTGCACTGAATGCGTTATGTGAGCTTGGTGCAGAAAGTATTCTTTATGTATCTTGCAACCCTGCAACCTTAGTACGAGATGCTGAAATTCTCCGCTCTTTCGGTTATCGCATCATTAAAACTGCCATGATTGATATGTTCCCTCATACCAGTCATTTAGAGTCGGTGACATTATTTATCAAATAAAGTGTAAATTCTGATAGAATAGTCAGACTTTTTTGTTGTCTTAAAAAGACAACTCGGTTGACAGGATGTTGCCGAGCCATATTCATCAACAAGGGGGTATTATGGTTGCAGTTCGTGGTTCTCACTTATTAAATCCGCAAGATTTTGTGATCGAGCAATGGTGTTCGAGTCTTAAACTTCCTGCCGCTACCGAAAAATCCCTGATTGATGCCTGGTATTACGCTCAAGCTAAAATAGCTGAACATGCCGATAAAATGGAAAATGCAGTGCTCACATTGCAATCCGGTGTGGAAATGGTGGAAATCCTGCATGAAATGAATATGGACAGTGAGAGTTTGCTCACTGCTATGCTATTTCCATTAGTAGCAAATCAACTCGTAGATTGGGAACAAATTCAAGAAGATTTTGGTCCTAAAATCACTAAACTTCTTAAAGGTGTGGAGGAGATGGATAACATCCGTCAGCTTAACGCCAGTCATTCTGCCAATGCTTCTCAAGTGGATAATGTACGCCGTATGCTCCTTGCGATGGTGGACGATTTCCGCTGTGTGATCATCAAACTTGCCGAACGTATTACCTTTCTTCGCGATGCGGAAAATCATTTTTGCGAAGAAGAAAAAGTGTTGGCAGCCAAAGAATGTTCCAATATTTATGCCCCATTGGCGAATCGTTTAGGTATTGGTCAATTGAAATGGGAGCTTGAAGATTACTGCTTCCGTTATTTACATCCAGAACAATATCGAAATATCGCCAAATTATTACATGAGCGCCGCTTAGATCGTGAGCAGTATATTACTGATTTTGTAACCGAATTAACCGGTTATTTAAAAGAAAATATTGATCAGGTTGAGGTTTACGGTCGTCCAAAACATATCTATAGCATTTGGCGAAAAATGCAAAAGAAACATTTGGAATTCAGCGGTTTATATGATGTAAGAGCGGTCAGAATTATTGTGCAAAAATTGCAGGATTGTTATACCGCGCTTGGTATCGTACATACTCATTTCAAACATTTACCAAAAGAATTTGATGACTATGTCGCTAATCCAAAACCGAATGGCTATCAATCCATTCATACGGTGGTATTGGGCAAAGGTGGTAAGCCGATTGAAGTGCAAATTCGTACTCAACAAATGCATGATGATGCTGAACTTGGCGTCGCAGCGCACTGGAAATACAAAGAAGGGACGACAGGTAGTCTTTCTGCTTACGAAGAAAAAATCACTTGGTTGCGTAAATTACTTGCATGGCAGGATGATATTACAGATTCTGGCGAAGTGATGGCCGAATTGCGTAGCCAAGTCTTTGATGACCGAGTCTATGTGTTTACGCCGAAAGGTGAGGTTGTAGACTTGCCAGCTGGTTCTACACCACTTGATTTTGCTTATGCGATCCACAGTGAAATTGGCCACCGCTGTATTGGGGCGAAAGTCGGAGGACGTATCGTGCCATTCACTTATCACCTGCAAATGGGTGAGCAAGTGGATATCATCACGCAGAAAAATCCGAACCCAAGCCGAGATTGGGTAAACCCAAACTTAGGTTTTACGCATACGTCAAAAGCACGTGCGAAAATCCAAGCGTGGTTCAAAAAACAAGATCGTGATAAAAACGTTCCTGCGGGTAAAGAGCTGTTAGATAATGAGCTTGCGCGTTTGAATATCAGTTTAAAACAAGTAGAGCAGGTTGCATTACCTCGTTATAACTTAAAAAATCTTGAAGATTTATATGCGGGTATTGGTAGCGGGGATATTCGTTTAAATCAGTTGGTGAATTTCTTACAAAGCCGATTGATTAAAGTGACGGCTGAAGAGGCGGATCAAGAAATTCTCCGTCATGTGGCGAGCAAAAGTGCGAATACAGCCCAGCAAAAGGCACAACAAAAAGCAGACCAGCAGCAGAAAAAAGGCTATGTGATTGTTGAAGGTGTCGGTAATTTACTGCATCATATGGCGCGTTGTTGCCAACCGATTCCAGGCGATGCAATCGCAGGCTACATTACGATGGGACGTGGCATCTCAATTCATTGCTGCGATTGTGAGCAATTTATTGAATTACAAGCTGCACATCCTGAACGCGTGGTGGAAGCCCTTTGGGGGGATAGTTACGCGGCTGGTTTCCATATTAATATTCGCATCGTGGCAAGCGATCGTAATGGTTTATTACGCGATATTACGACTGTGCTGGCGAATGAAAAAGTCAGCGTACTAGGTGTTTCAAGCCGTACGGACACCAAAAAACAAGTAGCAACGATGGATATGGAAATTGAACTGAAAAATGTCGAAAGTTTAAGTAAAATACTGGCCAGATTAGCGAAGTTAGACGACGTTATCGAAGCAAAACGTTTATAGATTACAACATAGGAACTTTTATGTATAAAACCACGGGATTAACCCATTTAATTAACTCCACAAAATATTCCTTACAAGGTTTAAAGAGTGCATTCAAAAATGAAACAGCATTCCGTCACGAATGTTTTCTTGCATGCATTCTGATTCCGCTCGCATTTTTGTTAGGTGATACTAAAATTGAAATTGCCTTGATGATTTCATCGGTTTTACTTGTGATGGCAGTAGAGCTGTTAAATAGTGCAGTTGAAGCGGTAGTGGATCGTATTGGTACAGAACGCCACGAGCTTTCAGGGAGAGCCAAAGATCAAGGCTCAGCAGCGGTATTCATTGCTCTTTGCATCGTTGCCGTTGTTTGGGGAAGTATTTTATTTTTCTAAAGTGCGGTCAATTTTCAGTAAAAATTTCGGCTTATGTGTTTTACATAAGCCGTTTTTGTATAATGTACACAAACATTTATATATCTTAGCGGTATTAGATATAAGTAGGTATTTATGACAACTGTTTCGTCTTTCGGTGCATTAGTTGCGCTTATTGTGGCCATTTTTCTCATTTTGAAAAAAGTCTCGCCAGTCTATGGTATGTTGACGGGGGCCTTGATAGGCGGACTAGTTGGAGGCGCTGATTTATCCGAAACGGTGAACTTAATGATCGGTGGGGCACAGGGTATTACGACAGCCGTTATGCGAATTTTAGCGGCGGGGGTACTGGCAGGTGTGCTGATTGAATCGGGGGCGGCCAGCACGATTGCCGAAACTATTACACATAAACTTGGCGAAGCAAGAGCGTTATTGGCCTTAGCTTTAGCAACACTGATTTTAACCGCGGTAGGCGTGTTTATTGATGTGGCCGTTATTACCGTTTCCCCGATTGCACTGGCGTTAGCTCGTCGCACCAATTTATCAAAATCAGCTGTTTTATTAGCGATGATTGGCGGGGGAAAAGCAGGAAACTTGATGTCACCTAACCCCAATGCCATTGCGGCAGCAGATACCTTTCATCTGCCTTTAACGTCGGTAATGGTAGCGGGGATTATCCCCGGGATCTTTGGGTTAGCCTTAACCTATTTTTTAGCAAAGCGCTTAAAAAACAAAGGCTCTTTTGTATCCGTACAAGAGATCGTTGCCGTTGATACTCAACATTTACCCTCATTTCTGACCGCACTTGCCGCGCCATTAGTGGCTATCTTATTACTGGCGCTACGTCCATTGGCGGGAATTAAAGTCGATCCTCTCATTGCATTACCACTAGGTGGTTTAATTGGTGCGTTATGTATGGGAAAACTTCGCCACGCAAATAGCTATGCGATTAGTGGTTTAGGCAAAATGGCACCAGTGGCGATTATGTTGCTCGGTACAGGGGCTTTAGCGGGCATTATTAGTAACTCAGGTATGAAAGATGTGCTAATCGAGGGCTTAAAACATTCTGGTTTGCCTCCTTATATTCTCGCGCCAATTTCTGGTGTATTGATGTCTCTAGCAACGGCATCAACGACAGCAGGCACGGCAGTGGCATCCAATGTATTTAGCTCAACATTATTAGAACTGGGTGTAAGCAGTCTTGCAGCGGCTGCCATGATCCATGCGGGAGCGATCGTATTCGACAATATGCCACACGGTTCTTTCTTCCATGCGACTGGCGGCAGTGTGAATATGAATATGAAAGAACGCTTAAAACTGATTCCTTATGAAAGTGCGATCGGTTTGATTATGACGGTCGTTTCTACGCTCATTTTCGGTGTGTTTTATTGATGTCAGGAGAGTGTATGAAAATTGTGATTGCGCCTGATTCATTTAAAGAAAGTTTAACCGCGCTCAAAGTGGCAAATGCAATTGAAACAGGCTTTAAACGAATTTTCCCGAATGCCGAATATGTGAAATTACCGATGGCAGATGGTGGTGAGGGTACCGTGTAATCCTTGGTAGATGCCACTCAAGGTCGCTTAATTGAAACAGAAGTCACAGCCCCATTAGGCAACCAAGTAAAAAGCTTTTTCGGCTTATCGGGTGATGGTAAAACGGCGATTATTGAAATGGCAGCTGCATCGGGATTGCATCTTGTCTCGATGGATAAACGCAATCCTTGCCAAACCACCAGTTTTGGTACGGGTGAGCTAATTAAGCAAGCCCTTGTTCTTGGCGTACGGCATATCATTTTAGGAATTGGCGGGAGTGCCACAAATGACGGTGGTGCGGGTATGCTACAAGCGTTAGGTTTACGTTTATTGGATAAAACTGGTCAATCCATTGGTTTCGGTGGGGCAGCGTTATCCAATATTGCTGAAATCCAAATGGCTGATTTAGATCCTCGATTGCAACACGTACAAATCGAAGTGGCCTGTGATGTGAATAATCCACTTTGTGGGGAACGAGGTGCCTCTGCGATTTTCGGTCCACAAAAAGGTGCGACGCCTGATATGGTGAAAGAACTGGATGAGGCATTGGCTCATTTTGCCGAAATTGCCGAGCGGGATTGTGGTAAACAAATTCAAGAACAACCAGGCGCGGGGGCAGCAGGTGGTATGGGCGGTGGTTTATTGCTCTTACCCAATGTGCAGCTCAAAGCCGGTGTGCAGATTGTCTTGGATAATTTGAAACTCGCTGAGCAAGTTAAAGAGGCTGATTTAGTCATTACCGGTGAAGGTCGTATGGATGCACAAAGTATCTTAGGTAAGACCCCAATCGGTGTGGCGCGCACGGCGAAACAATTTAATAAGCCTGTCATCGCGATTGTGGGTTGTTTGCGTGAGGATTATGAAGTGGTGTATGAACATGGCATTGATGCGGTCTTCCCAATTATCCGTAATCTGGGTGATTTGCCGACAATTCTCAAGCAAGGTGAGCAGAATTTAGTTTCAACAGCTCAAAATGTGGCGAGATTGTTGTCATTAAAATAAGCTTTTCATACTAAAGTGCGGTCAAAAATAACGATAAATTTGACTGCACTTTTTGAGCTTATCCTCTCGGATGAAATCTTTCGTGAAGGTGTTTCAAGCGTTCTTTAGCTACATGAGTATAAATTTGCGTGGTGGAGAGATCGCTGTGTCCGAGGAGCATTTGCACAACACGGAGATCCGCACCGTGGTTCACTAAATGTGTCGCAAAGGCATGACGGAGAACATGTGGTGAAAGGGCATCCGTATCGATTCCCGCTAACACCGCATAATGCTTTATACGATGCCAAAAGGTTTGGCGAGTCATTTGCTGAGCTCGTTGACTCGGAAAGACCACATCAGAGCTTTGTCCATTAAGCAAAATAGGACGACCGTAAAGTACAAATTGTCGCACCCAAAACGCGGCTTCTTCCCCCATTGGTACAATACGTTCTTTATTACCTTTACCAATCACACGCACGACACCTTGTTGTAAATTCATATTCTCAATGGTGAGCGTGACCAATTCCGTGACACGTAATCCAGTAGCGTACAACAATTCCAACATGGCTTTATCACGTAACTCGAGCGGAATTTCTACATCAGGCGTATTTAATAAATCTGTGACTTGTTGCTCGGTTAAATATTTAGGCAAGCGGCTTGGTAGTTTAGGTGAGCTCAGTACGGCACTTGGGTCATCCGTACGATATTTTTCACGATATAAGTATTGGAATAATTTCCGTATCGCGCTTAGCATTCGCGCAGTGCTGGTGGCTTTGTAACCTTGCTCTAAACGGCTGCCTAAAAATTGTTGCAGATCTAAGGGTTCGAGGGTTTCGAGGGATAAATTTTGTTTATCCAACCAATCACACAGTGCGGTCAAATCGAGACGATAAGACTGAACGGTGTTTTCAGACAATCCTTTTTCGATCCAATATTCATTCAAGAACAAATCGACTAGCGTGAGGTTATTCATGTTTACACTCTATGAGGTAAAAAGGCTTTCACACCACGCGGGGTGATAAACAAACCAATGAAGGCAAAGGCGGCCATTAAGCTGAAAGCATAAACTGGCGAAATTGGATAAAGCACGCCAGAAAGTGCGGTGAAAATAGCAATGGCTGCACATCCCGCTAAAGCATTGTATAAACCTTGTAATTTCGCAATATGGTTTTGTGGTTGAGTCGTGATATAACGCACGGTCGCGTAATGTCCCGCCACATAAGTGAGGCTGTGAAAACATTGCAATAGAACGATTTCAACAAAGGTATCGGCATAACCAAAAGCAAGCCAACGTACGATCGCCGCGATGCCTGTGAGATAGAAAAGGGCAGTAATACTCCAGTTTTTGAATAATCGGGTGGAGAAGAAAAAGACGACAATTTCTACTAATACGCTAATTCCCCAAAATAAGCCCGCATCGGAAACAGAATGACCGTGGCTTGTCCAGAAGATAGTGCTGTATGAGTAATAAGCCGCGTGCGATCCTTGAATCAGTGCAATAGCAATAAATAAACGAAGTGTCGTTTTATTTTTGAGTAAGCCTAAAAATCCAACAGAATTTTCGACTGCACTTTGTGGCTCATCTTGTGGCATTGGATTAGGATGAAGTAATTGCACAATGCTATAGAAAATAAGGATGCCCGTAATCATCCATGTGATGTATTGCTCACCAACCATCCCCGCTAAATACCCAAACAGCATTACGCCGACAACAAATGCAAAGGAGCCAATCAAGCGTACTTTGCCGTAATCTAAATGAATTTGTTGTTGCCACGTACTGGCGAGGCTATCGCCAATTGGCATCCCCGCCGCATTCACCATGGAATACAAGGCAAGTCCAATAAATAATAACCAGAAGTTATGCGACATGAGCCCGATTAACGCCATGGTGACAGCGCTGGCAACAGCTAAGTAACGTAAGCCATTCACTAAAAGAGAAACACGTTTTATTAAGCCTGAAAATAAAATACTGCCACTGAAACGGAAAATATAACCACAGGCAAGCAATAAACCGATGCTTTCTTCACTATAAGATTGCGTTTTCAACCATGCAGGGAAAAGAGGGAGAAATACACCGTAGGCACAATAGTAACCAAAAAAGCTCAGGGTGAGCCAGGTAAAAGGACGAACTTGCATTAGAATAATTTTTCCATTTCTTGTGAGCGTGCCACACAGGCCTGCATCGCTTGTTTAATGATGTCGTTAAATTGATGTTGATTGAACACATTTAATGCGGCTGCGGTGGTGCCGCCTTTTGAGGTGACATTTTCTCGTAAAGTGGAAAGAGCCGTCTGTGGATTTTCAATCACCAACTTCGCTGAGCCTAACATGGCTTGTTGTACGAGCTCGCGAGATTGCTTTTCATCTAAGCCCATTTCAATTAAGCCTTGTTGCATAGCCTCTAAAAATTGGAAGAAGTAAGCTGGGCTACTGCCAGACGCGGCGGTGACTGCATGCATTTGATCTTCATTCTCCACCCAAGTGGTTTTTCCTACTGCAGAAAGTAAATCTTCCGCAAAAGTGCGGTCAGTTTCAGGCGTGTTTTTGTCAGAAAATAAGCCCGCCATGCCTTCACCGACTAAGGCAGGCGTGTTTGGCATGACGCGAACAATGGATTTTGCTGTTGGAATGAGTTCGGCTAATCGAGTAGTCGAAATACCCGCAGCAATAGAAATGATTAATTTATCAGAAAAATCAACCGCACTTAATGGTTCGCAAACTGAAGCAAGCACTTGTGGCTTAACGGCAAATAACACGACTTGAGATTGTGTGATGGATTGAACGTTATCCGTAGAAACCGCGACGCCATATTGAGCAAAAAAAGCACGTTTATCTTCATTAGGATCATTAACGATAATTTTATCGGCTGGATAACCTTGTTTTAATAGGCCTAACACAATGGCTTGTGCCATATTGCCACCGCCGATGAAGGCAATTAATTTCTGTTGCATCATTTTTTCCCGTGAGTTTATGGGCTACAATGTTGCGTATTTTACCCTATTATGAAGGAAGTGTTACGATGTGGTTTAAAAATTTAATGTCATATAGGCTGACTAAGCCCTTAGATTGGGATCTTAATGAATTGCAACGCCAGTTGGCCGATTGTGAATTTCATCCTTGTGGCTCACAAGATCAAAGTAAATTTGGTTGGGCGAATCCTTTAAAAGGCAGTGAGTTATTGCATTTTTCAGTCGGTAAACACATTTTGTTGGTCGCTAAAAAAGAAGAGAAAATGTTGCCGGCTAGTGTGGTGAAGCGTGAATTAGATGAACGAATTGAAAGCCTTGAGCAAAAAGAAAACCGCAAATTGAAAAAAACGGAAAAACAAACGTTAAAAGATGATGTGGTGATGAATCTATTGCCGCGTGCATTCACTAAAAATCAGCAAACTGCTGTGTGGATTGATACGGAAAATAATCTTGTTCATGTCGATGCGGCATCCAGTAAACGTGCCGAAGATGCGTTGGCATTATTGCGTAAATCGCTTGGCTCATTACCCGTTGTGCCGTTAGCTTTTGCCAATGAACCTTCAACCATTTTAACGGATTGGATTGTGCAGGAAAAAATTCCGCATTGGTTGGTGGCGTTAGAAGAGGCTGAATTGCGTGGAAGCCAAGAAGACAGTGTGATCCGTTGTAAGAAACAGCCATTAGAAAATGAAGAGATTCTCGCGCTTTTACAAGATGGCAAAAAAGTGGTGAGCAAGCTCGCATTAGAGTGGGAAGATACGCTGACTTTTGTGTTTAATGAAGATTGCACGCTCAAACGTTTAAAATTTGCCGATGCAGTGCGTGAGAAAAATGCGGATATTTTAAAAGAAGATTATGCGCAACGCTTTGATGCTGATTTTGTATTAATGACGGGCATTTTATCTAAACTGACAGAAAACTTACTCGATGAATTCGGTGGTGAGAAAGTCAGATTAGGCTAGTTTTAATCATGAAATAAAAAAAGGCGAACATCATGTTCGCCTTTTGTTTGTTTAAAAGTGCGGTCAAATTTCCGCACGTTTTTAATTAGTGAGTACTCGTACTGGTTGTCGTACGGTTTGCACGTTTACGATCGTTTTCCGTTAAGAGTTTTTTACGGATACGGATCGATTCAGGTGTCACTTCTACTAACTCGTCGTCATCGATAAATTCGATGGCTTGTTCAAGGGAGAATTTCACCGGTGTAGTTAATACGATGGCATCATCTTTACCCGATGCACGCATATTGGTGAGTTTTTTACCTTGTAAACAGTTTACGGTTAAGTCGTTTGTGCGGCTGTGAATACCGATGATTTGGCCTTCGTAAACTTCTACGTTAGCTTCGATCAGTAATTTACCACGCTCTTGTAAACCAAATAGTGCATAAGCTAATGCTTTACCGGTCGCGTTAGAAATTAATACACCGTTTTTACGTTGACCGATTTCACCTGGTTTGATGTCATCGTAGTGATCGAAGCTGGAGTAAAGTAAACCAGTACCTGACGTCATGGTCATGAATTCACCACGGAAACCGATTAAGCCACGGCTTGGGATGATGTATTCTAAACGAACACGACCTTTACCATCCGGCATCATATCGCGAACTTCACCTTTACGGATACCTAATGCTTCCATGACAGAACCTTGGTGTTGTTCTTCCACATCGATAGTCACTTGCTCGTAAGGCTCTTGTTTTTTACCGTTGATTTCACGGTAAATTACTTTAGGACGAGAAACCGCAAGTTCATAACCTTCACGACGCATATTTTCAATTAATACAGAAAGGTGTAACTCGCCACGACCAGAAACACGGAATTCATCTGGGTTTGGTGTTTCTTCTACGCGTAATGCCACGTTGTGAACTAACTCTTTGTTTAAACGTTCAAGAATTTGACGAGAAGTCACATATTTACCTTCTTGACCCGCAAACGGAGAAGTGTTTACACAGAAGAACATGGTTACAGTTGGTTCATCAACGGTTAATGAAGGTAAGGCTTCAACCGCGTTGATATCACAAATAGTATCCGAGATATTTAATTCACCTAAACCGGTAATCGCGATGATATCGCCTGCGTAAGCAATATCTTCTTCATAACGTTGTAAACCAAGATGACCTAATACTTGACCCACACGACCTTGGCGAGTTTTGCCTTCACCATCAATAATCGTTACAGGTTGGTTTGGTTTGATTGCACCACGTTTGATACGACCGATACCGATAACGCCCACATAGCTGTTATAGTCTAATTGTGAGATTTGCATTTGGAATGGGGCATCAAGTTCCACTTTTGGTGGTTCAACGTGTTGAACGATCGCTTCAAATAATGGGGTCATATCTTCCGCTAAATCTTCGTGTTCAAGCCCTGCGACACCATTTAATGCAGATGCATAGATAATAGGGAAGTCTAATTGCTCATCGGTTGCACCAAGGTTAACGAATAAATCGAATACTTGATCCACAACCCAATCAGGACGCGCGCCTGGACGGTCAACTTTGTTGATAACAACAATTGGTTTTAAACCATGAGCAAAGGCTTTTTGTGTCACGAAACGCGTTTGTGGCATTGGGCCGTCAAAGGCATCTACGACTAAAAGTACAGAATCCACCATAGAAAGTACACGTTCTACTTCACCACCGAAGTCGGCGTGTCCTGGGGTATCTACGATGTTAATGCGATAACCATTCCAGTTAATTGCAGTATTTTTTGCAAGAATGGTGATACCACGTTCTTTTTCAAGATCGTTTGAGTCCATTACGCGTTCATCAACATCACCACGAGTTGATTCAAATGTACCGGATTGTTGAAGGAGTTTGTCAACGAGGGTGGTTTTACCATGGTCAACGTGAGCGATAATTGCGATATTGCGCAATTTATTAATATCAATGTCGTTTTTCATTTATTACGTTCTTAAAGTTTAAGTTTTGTAGGGTGGAATTTTTATACCACCGAATAGTCCAAGTAGTTTAAATTGGTGAGTCAAACTCACCCTACGAGAATCTCGAAAGGGCAAAAATTATACACGATATTTCGTTACTCTGCTATGCTGGTGTTTAAAATAAATCCCATGAAAAAAGCAAGCGGTTGCGTTATAATGCTCTTTTAATTTTTATAAAGATTATATACATAGCAAAATAGAGGACTCCTTATGCCAAATGCAAATGCAATTGCCAACGTATTCAAACTGATCGAAGAGAACGATATTAAGTTCGCGCTACTTCGTTTCACCGACATTAAAGGTAAAGAACACGGTGTTTCTATCCCAGTTAGCCTTGTCGATGAAGATATGTTTGAAGATGGCAAAATGTTCGATGGCTCTTCTGTTGAAGGTTGGAAAACAATTAACAAAGCCGATATGCTTTTAATGCCAATCGCAGAGACTGCAGTAGTCGATCCATTTGCGCAGATCCCAACTCTCTCTATTCGTTGTAGTATTTATGAACCAACGACCATGCAAAGCTATGATCGTGATCCGCGTTCAATTGCTATTCGTGCCGAAAACTATATGCGTTCAATCGGTATTGCGGATCAAGCATTCTTTGGTCCTGAACCAGAGTTCTTCTTATTTGATGATGTACGTTTTGATGTATCAATGAACCGTGCTTCTTTTGCAGTTGATGACATTGAAGCGGCTTGGAACACCAACAAAAAATACGAAGGTGGTAACAACGCTTATCGTCCATTGAAAAAAGGCGGTTACTGTGCGGTTGCTCCAATTGATACGGCACACGATATTCGCTCTGAGATGTGTTTGATTTTAGAAGAAATGGGCTTAGTGGTAGAAGCACACCACCATGAAGTGGCAACAGCGGGTCAAAATGAAATTGCAACGAAATTCAATAGCTTAACCTTGAAAGCTGATGAAACACAAATCTATAAATATGTGGTGCAAAACGTTGCATTAGAACACGGCAAAACCGCTTGCTTTATGCCAAAGCCAATCACTGGTGACAATGGTTCAGGCATGCACTGTAATATGTCATTAAGCAAAGACGGTAAAAATATTTTCCAAGGTGATAAATATGCAGGTCTTTCTGAAACCGCACTTTATTACATTGGCGGTATTATTAAGCATGCTAAAGCATTAAATGCATTCACTAACCCAAGTACGAACTCATATAAACGTTTAGTACCAGGTTTTGAAGCGCCAGTATTGTTGGCTTACTCTGCAAGTAACCGTTCTGCTTCAATCCGTATCCCTGCAGTAACCAATCCGAAGGCAATTCGTATTGAAGCACGTTTCCCAGATCCATTGGCAAACCCATATCTTGCATTCGCCGCATTATTAATGGCAGGTCTTGATGGCGTGGTAAACAAAATTCACCCAGGCGATGCGATGGACAAAAATCTTTATGATCTTCCACCAGAAGAATTAAAAGATATTCCAGCGGTAGCAAGCTCGCTAGAAGAAGCCTTGAATTCATTAGAAAAAGACTATGAATTCTTAACTCAAGGCGGTGTATTTGCTAAAGACTTTATCGAAGCATTTATTAGTGTTAAACGTAAAGATGTGGAGCGTTTAAATATGACACCACATCCAGTTGAGTTTGAGATGTATTATGCTTAATTAACATGTAATTATTTGATTTTTTTAAATATAAAAGATATCACTTCTTCAGTGGTATCTTTTTTATTTATATTAATAGCTTATGTGTTGTTATAATTAACTATTATTCATTAAAATCATTTTAATTCCCTTGTTAGCATGGGGGAACTCAGGTAGAATGCGGTAAGTTTATAGTATATTCAATTGACCAGAAAGGATTAATAATGAGTGATAGTCGTTATCAAAAACTAAATGAGTCGGATGAGATTGATTTGGTTGAATTAGTTAAAAATCTGTGGAAGAAAAAACTATGGATTATTTTATCAGCTTTCGTTTGTACCGCCATTGCGGCAGGCTATGCTTTTACGGCTAAAGAGCAATGGACATCTAAATCAGTAGTAATTGCTCCCAAGGTGGCCAATTTAGGCGATTATTTATCATTTCGTAGTGAATATGCATCTATTCTAGATATCAAAGATTTTTCTCAAGATAAAGTTTCAGAACAGGTATTTCATGACTTTAAAACGGCTTTATTTTCACGTAGCTTGAAAGAGGCATTCTTTTCTCAATCAAAATGGTTTAACACTTATGCTGATAAAAATGCTAATTCTGAAGAGGCTAAACTGAAGCTGTTATCTAATTTGGTTGATAAAAATCTGATTGTTACCATACCAGATCCTAAAAAAGAGCCAAATTCAATTGGTGTGAATGTTAGTTTTGCTGCTGAGACTCCAAAAGATGCGCAGAATGTATTGTTGGACTATATCCAATTTGTAAACCAATGGGTGCTTGCTGAGAATAAAAAAGACTTTCTAGCGAATATTAATTTAGTGCTTAGTGGATTAGAAGTTCAGAAAAACAAGATTGAACGAGATACGGAAACTGTGCGTCAAATTCAGTTAGAAAACCTTACAACAGCATTAGATATCGCAAAATCAGCAGGGATTAAAGATTATTCAAAATCTTTAAGTGGCAACGTAAACGTACCAGAAGTATTGTTAGGTGATGCGAAGGTACCATTTAGTGATTCAAAACTCCGTGATGGCTCATATTTATTTATGTTGGGGGAAAAGTACTTGCAAGCTCAGGTTGATACCTTGAAAAATGCACCTTTAGTCTATCCGCAGAATTATTATAATATTGAAAAACAAGCTAACTTATTAAATATATTAGAGAAAAAAGTAGAGAAAGAAGGATCTGTTAGAGGATATTATTATTTAAGTGAGCCAGACTATCCGGTTCAACGTGATTGGCCTAAGCGTTTGATTTTGCTTATTGTAGGGTTTGTTTTTGGTGTAGTACTTTCATCATTAATTATTTTAGCTAGAGAAGTCTTTTCAAATAAGGCATAAATATGAAAGATATTAAAATTATTATTGCTACACACAAGCAACATTTTATGCCATCAGATGATATGTATCTGCCATTACATGTAGGTAAATCAGGGAAAGAGGAACTTGGTTATCAAGGTGATGATACTGGTGATAATATTTCAGATAAAAACCCTAATTTTTGTGAGCTAACAGGGCTTTATTGGGCGTGGAAAAATTTACCTAATGATTATTTAGGTTTAATTCATTATCGCCGTTTTTTTAGTGTAAAAAGCCGTGCAGAGCGTAAAAAAAATCCGTTAGAAACACTCTATTTAACACGCGAAGAAGCGAGTCAATTATTAAGCCAATATGATGTAATCGTACCAAGTAAACGCAATTATTACATTGAAACGCTTTATTCACATTACGCAAATACTTTACATGCCGAGCATTTAGATGTAACTCGTGAAATTATTGCCGAAAAGTGCGGTGAATTTTTAGACAGTTTTGATTCGGTAATGAAACAGCGTGGCGGCTATATGTTCAACATGTTCATAATGTCTAAAGAATTAGTGAATGATTATTGCAGTTGGCTATTCCCCATTTTATTTGAATTAGAAAAACGTATTCCTGCGGAACAATATTCTGTATTCCATGCACGTTTTTATGGACGTGTCAGTGAGTTGCTATTTAATGTTTGGTTAAAACAATATTCGCAATCTAATCCATTAAAAGTGAAAGCAATTCCATTTGTCTATGGTGAGAAAATTAATTGGTTGAAGAAAGGCTTTGCCTTTTTAAGTGCAAAATTTTTCGGCAAAAAATACGAAAAGAGTTTTTAAAAAATGAAAAAGCAGCTTTCTTTAGATGAAATTAAACAAGTTGAGTTACAAATTCTAATCGAATTTCGTCGTATTTGTGATGCTCTTGGATTGAGATATTATCTTTCAGGTGGCACATTGCTTGGCGCTATTCGTCATAAAGGCTTTATTCCTTGGGATGATGATATTGATTTAGCAATGCCTCGCAGTGATTTTAATAAGTTGATTGAATTTAGCCGTAGTTATCAAAATGATACCTATAAATTCTTATTTTTTAGTCAGAGTGGAACTTTGTTGCCTTATGCTAAATTTGTGAATGTCAAAACACACATTGATGCTAAGTATGCAGAAGATGAAATGCAGCAACATCTATGGCTAGATATTATGCCAATGGATGGTTTACCTGAAGATCTAAATGAAGTTGCTAGAATTTATAAGAAAGCAGAGTATTATCGAAAAATTATTGGTTTATGTAATGCTAAATTAGGTGAAGGAAAAAGTGCGGTCAAAAAATTAGCCAAATATGTACTTAAACCTTTAGCTTTAATTTATGGTAAAGATCGCGCTATCAATCATTTAAATAACTTAGCCATGAAATATGATTATGATTCTGCAAAATATGTAGGAGCCATAACATGGGGGCTTTATGGGACTTCAGAAAGAATGTTAAAAGCTGAAGTTGATCAAACGACAGAAATCACTTTTGAAAACAATAAATTTTCGACATTTAGCTGCTGGGATTCATACCTGAAAGGGCTATATAAAGATTATATGAAGCTCCCTCCAGTGGAAAAACGCATTAATCATGAAATGATCGCTTGGATTGAAAATGAGTAATATAAAATTAAGCTTAATTTTTTGTTGTTATAATGTAGCTAAGTATTTAGATGAAATTTATAAATGGCTATGTGAGCAACCTTATCAAAATATAGAAGTTATTTTTGTTGAAGATTGTGCAACTGATGATACTAAAGAAAAGTTATTCTCATTAATACAAGATCCTAGAATGAGAATTATTGAAAATGCTAAAAATTTAGGATTATCAGAGAGCCGGAATGTAGGCTTAAAATATGCCACTGGTGATTATGTTGGCTTTCCTGATCCTGATGATATTTTTGACCTGAATTGGTTATCTGAAATTGCTAAAATAGCAGAGGAATATAGCCCAAAAGTTATTATTACTGGAATGAGAGAGGATTATGAAAATAATGATAAATTGGAGTATTCTAAAAATATCATAAGCTCATATTCTGGTTATATTGATGAAAATAATTTTTCTTCTTTAATTGATTTGGAAAATACTTTCTTATTTGGATATATGAATAATAAATTCTACGATAGAAAGTTTTTAGTAGAAAATAAATTTTATTGTAAATCATTGGCATTAAAAGAAGATTTTGAGTTTAACATAAATGTATTTAATGTTGTTGATGACTTTTATATACTAAATAAACCATACTATTTTTATAAAAAAAGAAGAAATGGAAATTCATTAACCTCTAAATTTGTGCCGGACTATTTTGAAATTCATCTTAATTCAGTCTTAATGTTTAAGGAACTTCTTGAACGTAAAGGTGTATTATCTGATTCTGCTAAAAGTTTATTGGTGGATAGATTTTTCAGATATTTTTTATCAGCAGTTGAAAGAAACAGTAATCAGCAAGCCAATTTAAGTTTTTCCCAACAAAAAGATTGGATTAAAAATGTAATTGAATCGGATAAACGAATTGCTTGGTTTTTGGAAAATAAACGTTTTATGCGTTCTAAGTTGAAGTTTTTACCAATTTTAGTGGATTTGAAAGCCTATACAAGTATTGCTTTGTTAGGGCATTTAGTGAAATACATAAAGCAATATGCCGCCAACTTTTTCACAAAATTGAAGTAAAATTGAGGTTATTTTATGCAAAAAATTCTTACTATTACCATCCCTTCTTATAACGTGGAAGCCTATATTGCAGCAACATTAGATACAATGGTAACAATCAATAATTTAGATTTGTTAGAAATTTTAGTCGTTAATGATGGTTCAAAAGACAATACTGTTGCTGTAGCACAACAATATGTAGATAAGTACCCTAATTCTGTTCGAATTATTGATAAAGAAAATGGTGGACACGGCTCAACCATCAATGCCGGTATTCGAGAAGCAACAGGAAAATATTTTAAAGTAGTAGATGGAGACGATTGGGTTGATTCAGTCGCATTACAAAATCTATTGGATTTTCTTAAAGATCACGATGCAGATTTAATCATCAATCCGTGTAACCAAGTGTTTATGGATGACAACCAACGCAAAAAGTTATTGGTTGAGCTATCACCTGAAACAAAATATGGTGAGGTTATTTCATATGAAGATGCATTGAAATATATGGGTGAACTTCAACAGATGCACATGACCACTTATAGAACTGCTATTTTAAAAGAAAATAATATTAAAATTAGCGAAAAGATGTTCTACGTGGACAACGAATATAAAATTTATCCTTCAATTTATTTAAAAACGGCCATTATATTGAAAGATGTTTTATATCAATACCGTTTAGGCCGAGAAGGTCAGAGCGTTGCACCTGAATCACTAATTAAAAATCGTTTTATGTTGGAGCAAGTAACATTGAATTGTTTAACGTTCTTTTCACAAAAAAATCAGCAAATGTTATCGATTCTACGTGAGGCTATTAACTTGCGCCTAAATAAGATGATTCATTTAAGAACTCAAACAGCCTTTTTACAAGAAAACTCACAACAAGCAAAAACGGAATTAAAAGCGTTTTTAGATAAAATTAAACAAACAAATCCAGATTTTTATGATCATATTTCAACAAAGTTAGTTAAGTTACTTAAATTTTTGGGATTTGGCTTTTTTGGAGTGGTGAAATTTCTCTATAAAAATAAAAAATAATAGCAATTATGTTAATGGCTAAAAAACAGTATTCTGCATTTTTTTTAATTCCGTTTGGTCTATGGGTATTATATCGCCAGATTTTTTCTTCAAGATATGTATCTTTAGTACCAGATGCAGATACTTATTTTGCTCTATTTAATTATAGTCTGTTTTTTTTATTCATTGTTTGTATCTTGTTTATTTATAAGATAAATAAAGAAACTTGGATTGATCTCCTTGTAATTGCTACTTTTGCTATCTCAACTTTAATAACAAAGCAAAATGGTTTTTTAATTAATTTTTGTCTGGTTTTTATACTTTGTAAGTATATTGAATTCAAAAAGTTACTCGTCGCATTTTTGTGGTTGAGTTTTATTTCTTTGATCGTTATTTATCTGGGCGATCTATTTGATTTATATCCTGATTTAAATATAGACCTTTTCCGAGAGGATGGGAAAGAACGCCATCTAATGGGATTTGGATTTCCTACATTACTACCAAATTATTTTTATCATTTTGTATTATGTTACTTCATTGTTAGAGGTACTAAAATTGGTAGTATTGAATTATTGTGTATAGTCGGTTTGAATTATTATTTATTTTATATGACAGATACGAGAGCTGTTTATTACTTAATAAATTTGCTGTGTTTTCTGTTATTTATCAATAAATGGTGGAAGATTGATTATCATAGTAAGTGGGGGATTGGTTTCCTATTTAAGTTTGGGACATTATTTAGTTATATCATTTGTTTTTTAGTCGCTGTTTATTTGCAATGTACGTTTAATCCAGAAATTGATTGGATGCTAAATATCGATAAAGCATTATCTGGGCGATTATGGCTAGGTAATCATGGTTTTCATGAATATGGCATTCATTTATTTGGTGCTAATGTTGAGTATGTCGGCTTTGCGGATGTAACGGAAGGAAAAGGTTATTTTTATATTGATTCAGCATTTCAACAACTGTTGATCAACTATGGTGTGATTCCTTCACTATTATTAGCTATAGGTTTTACAAAATTAGCCTATTTGGTCATCCAAAAAAATAATGTGGTTTTTGGCTTAGTATTGATTTTTTTGATGTTGCATTCTTTAACAGATCCACAATTAATCAATCCTACATACAATCCAATATTTTTTGCACTTGCTTATTTGTGGTCAAAAAAATCAAAAGCGAGACTTTTTCAAGAGTTAAGATGAAAATAAATTCGATAAAATTTAATTTTATAATGAATTTGATATTGACCGTATCGAATTTTCTATTTCCATTAATTACTTTCCCTTATGTTTCTAGAGTTTTATTACCAGAGGGAACAGGGAAGGTTGCTTTTGCTGTTTCTGTCATTACCTATTTTTCGATGCTAGCGACTTTTGGTGTAAACAGTTATGGCGTGCGAGCAACTGCGCAAGTTAGAGATGATAAATTACAGTTATCAAAAGTGACACATGAGGTTTTAGCAATTAATTTTGCTGTAATGTGCTTTGTTTATATGCTGTTTTTTATTGCTTTAGATGTCGTGCCACAATTAAGTTCTGATCCTAAATTATTTATTATTACTTCCAGTATGATTTTATTCAGTATTATTGGAGTAGAGTGGCTATATAAGGGGTTAGAGCAATATCGCTATATTACAGTTCGTACGATTGTTTTTCGTTTAATTGCATTAGCTGCGACATTTTTACTGGTTAAAGAAAAAAGTGATTATTTAGTTTTTGCGGCAATTACTGCATTTGCCACTGTAGGTTCAGGGTTAGTTAATTTTATTAACTTGAGAAAAATTATCTTACTTAAGTTTATTGGTCAGTATGAATTTAAGCGGCATCTTAAACCGATGTTTATTTTCTTTTTAACAAGTTTTGCCATAGCCATTTATACTACGACCGATTCGGCAATGCTGGGCTTTATGACGAATGATACTGAAGTAGGATTTTATAATGCCGCGATTCGAATTAAAGCTATTCTATTGAGTATAGTCACTTCTTTAAGTGTTGTATTACTCCCTAGATTGTCATACTACATTCAAAATAATATGCAGTCTGAATTTAATGCTGCATTAAATAAGTCAATAAATTTTGTATTCGTGATAGCTCTACCCGTTGTATTGTTTTTTATTTTATTTGCAGAGCAAACTATTTTAGTGCTAGCTGGCGAACAATATACAGATGCGATTTTGCCATTAAAAATTGTAATGTTAGCCATAGTGTTCGTTGGTATTACGAATATTTTAGGCGTCCAAATTTTAATTCCCTTGAAGAAAGAGACCGCACTTTTTACTTCTGTGATAATTGCAGCATTTGTTGATATAGTGCTAAATTTATGGTTGATTCCTAAGTTTGCTTCTGTTGGTGCGGCAATTTCTGTGGTTTGTGCGGAGTTTGCTGTCTTATGCGTTCAGATCTATATGGTTAGGTCCTATTTAGGTATTCTTTTTGTTGGTATTGAATATGTGAAAATTATTATCTCATTAGCCTTATCAGGGATAGTCTCTTATTTTTTATACCCATTTATTTCTTCTTATTTAATTGTAAATTTAGCAATAATAGCGATTATTTTTGGTATTGTTTATTTACTTAGTTTGTTTGTGTTAAAAGAAAAATTTATTAATGAAAGTTTCTTAATGATAAAGAAAAAGTTTCTTTAAAAGGATAGATATGAATTACGCACTTATTTTTGCAGGTGGGACTGGTTCTCGAATGAACTCAAAGTCATTACCAAAGCAATTTTTAAAAGTATATGGTAAACCTGTCATCGTTCATACGCTTGAAAAGTTTGAACAATGTGAGGCAATCGATGCGATTGTAGTAGTGATTTTAAAAGGATGGGAATCTCATTTAGAAGATTTAGTAAAGCAGTATCACCTTAAAAAAGTGGTGCGTATTGTGCCAGGTGGTAATTCTGGGCAAGAATCTATTTACAATGGTTTAAAAGAAATGGATAGTGGTGTTGTGGTTATTCATGATGGGGTAAGACCATTTATTAATAATGAGATCATTATTCAAAATATTGAGCTTGCAAAAGAAAAACAAGTTGCTATTACTTGTGCCACAGCAAAAGAGACTTTTGCTTATGTGGAAAATAATTGTATTAAACACGTGATTAAGCGTGAAAATTCATTTATTGCTAAAGCACCGCAAACATTTAATTTAGATTTAATTAAATCTGCACATCATAAAGCCATTGCAGAAAATGATTTTTCATTTATTGATTCTTGTATGATTGTTAAACATTATTATCCAGAATTAGATTTCCCAATTGTTCTTTGTGGACCTGAGAATATCAAAATTACCACTCAAGAAGATTTTTATCTTGCAAAAGCAATGTTTTCTATTGAAGAAGATGAGCAGCTATATCGAGGTAGTGAATGAGCATATTAGAAGAGGATTTTAGAGAGTTATCTCTACGATTGAGTCCAGAGTTATCTCAATTAAACGGGAAAAGCATTTTATTGGTTGGTGCAACCGGAGCAATCTCTAGCTATTTGGGGAGATTTTTAATTAATGTTTTACAAACAAAAGTTGCAAGTTTTCAGCTTGCTTTAACGGCTAGAAGTGAAGAGAGTTTAAAAAAATATTATTCAGAAGTTGATAAATCCTTCTTTAAATGTATTTTTTTAGATGTTAAAGAACCATTCCAGCTTACAGGACAGTATGATTACATCATTTTTGCAGCCGGTAATGCTGATCCGAAAAATATTGTAAATAATCCATTGGATATTATTCATACTAATTATTTAGGATTGCATAATACAATCGAATTCGCTAAGAAACAGACAAAAACAAAAATTGTATTTTTTTCAACTCGTGAAATCTATGGAATGGTTTCAAATAAGTCTGTTATTGAAGAAGATGATATTGGTGTACTGGATCCTTTAAACTTTAGAAGTTGCTATCCTGAAGTTAAAAAATTATGCGAGAATATGTTGGAGTGTGCCGTCGAGAATTATGCTAATTTATCCTATAGTATTCTTCGCTTAGCGCATATATATGGACCAGGAATGAATATTCAAAATGATGGACGCATTATGAATGACTTAGTGGAAATGACTGTAAATGGTAAAGGAATTAAGTTATTAAGTGACGGTAGTGCGGTTCGTGCATTCTGTTATATCAGCGACGCTGTGACGGGTATAATTAAAGCAATGTTAGTTGATGAAAATAAAGCCGTATTTAACATTGCTAATGAAAAAGAAGCTAAATCTATTCGAGAGGTTGTAACTCTTATTCAAGAGATATTTCCAGCGTTAGTTCCCTCTGTAGAATATGCTCAAAATAGTAATGCTAACTCTAAAGGGTATTTCTTTACTTCCCGTACAGAATTATCAACAAAACGTTTAGAATCTTTAGGCTGGAAGCCTGAGACATCATTAGCAGAAGGTCTTAAAAAGACGATTCAAAGTTATTTATAAAATTGAAGGATAACAAAATGAAAAAATATGACTATCTTATTGTCGGGGCAGGTCTTTTCGGCTCAATTTTTGCTCATGAGGCGACTAAACGTGGTAAAAAATGCTTAGTAATTGAAAAACGTGATCATATTGGTGGAAACTGCTATACCCAAAATATCGAAGGCATCAATGTGCATAAATATGGTGCTCATATATTTCATACAAGCAATAAGGTTGTTTGGGACTATATCCAGCAATTTGCTGAATTTAACCGTTTTACTAACTCTCCTGTAGCTCGTTACAAAGATGAATTGTATAGTCTACCTTTCAATATGCTTACATTTAATAAAATGTGGGGGGTTATCACACCACAAGAAGCTGAAGCTAAAATTAAAGAGCAGATATCAAAAGAGAATATTACAGAGCCTAAAAATCTAGAAGAGCAAGCTATCTCATTAGTTGGCCGCGATATCTATGAAAAATTAATTAAAGGTTATACTGAAAAGCAATGGGGGCGGGAGTGTACAGAACTTCCGGCATTTATCATTAAACGTTTACCTGTTCGTTATACCTATGATAACAACTATTTCTATGATACTTATCAAGGTATCCCAATTGGTGGTTATACGGGTATTTTTGAAAGAATGTTAGAAGGTATTGAAGTAAAATTGAATATTGATTTCTTTTCTGAGCGCGAATATTACGAAAGTTTAGCAGAGAAGATTGTGTTTACAGGAATGATTGATGAATATTTTGATTATCAATTCGGTAAATTAGAGTACCGTAGTTTACGTTTTGACAATGAAGTATTAGATGTTCCAAATTACCAGGGAAATGCAGTAGTAAATTATACGGAAGCTAAAGTACCTTATACTCGTATCATTGAACACAAACACTTTGAATACGGTACGCAAGCTAAAACGGTAATTACTCGTGAATATTCAAAAGAGTATGAAGAGGGTGATGAGCCGTATTACCCAATAAATGACCAAAGAAATAATGAACTTTATACTAAATATAAGGAATTAGCAGATAATCAGACTAATGTAATATTTGGTGGTCGATTAGCTCAGTATAAATATTTTGATATGCATAATATTATTGCTGAAGCCTTAGAATGTATAAATAGTCATTTCAAATAGAATAAGTATAGAGGGTTAGCTTTGAATAAGTTCATATCAATGATCACTTTAATGCTATTTGATGTGGTGGCTATATTTTTAGCAATCGCGCTAGCTGTGTCACTAAGACAGATATTAAATCTCTTCTTTGATTTGCCAGTTATTGGATATAGTTATCTCACATTTGGAAGTGTTTATATTACCCTTATTTTTATTTTATTTTATTTTGGCGTTTATACGAAACGTTTTGACTTTTGGCACGAGGCTAGAATAGTTGTGCGTTCTAGCTTCTTATCTTTTGTTATTGTATTAGCTGGGTTGGTTTTAGGGCAGAATGCAGAATATTACTCTAGAAGTACGCTGATTCTAATATTCTCGTTAAGTGTGATTACAATACCATTATTGAAGATATTTGCTAAGAAGGTTTTATTTCTATTAGGCTTTTGGAAGAAAACGGCAAAAGTAATCTCAAATAATCATAATTTTGAGTCCGTATTGTTTGATAATTATTACTTAGGTTATGTAAAGTCATCAGATTCTAAACACTCGACACTTTTCATCGATAGTGTGAATTTGACGAAGGAGAAGCTTGATAGGATCATTGAGGAGAATATTAAGAATAGCAGAGAGATTATCTTTACACCTGTGCTTAATGGGTATGACTTCTCACAATCGCATATTTATAATGTGTTTAGTTCGCGTACAAATGTATTTATTTTGGAAAATAAACTATTAAGCAAGATAAATAAGTTTATCAAGTTAATGCTTGATTATCTGTTGGTGGTATTCTCATTCTTTTTATGGGGGCCAGTGCTTCTGATTATTGCTTTTTGGTTGAAGCTTGAAGACCCTAAAGGTGATATTTTATTTAAGCAAAGACGTTTAGGACTAAATGGTAAAGAATTCTTTTGCTATAAATTTAGGTCAATGTATTCAGATCAATCTTTTATGCCAGCATGGTTGGAAAATCACCCTGAGGAAAAAGCATATTATGATCTTTATCACAAGTATATGAATGATCCCCGAATTACAAAAGTAGGTCGTTTTTTACGAAGAACCTCTCTTGATGAGTTACCTCAGTTATTTAATGTATTACGAGGAGAAATGAGCCTTATCGGACCGCGTCCATATATGGTTATTGAGAAAAATGATATAGGTAAAAAAGCACCGCTAGTCTTAGCTGTTAAACCTGGTATTACTGGGTTATGGCAGGTTAGCGGGCGTAGTGATGTGCATTTTGATGAGCGTGTTGAGATGGATGTTTGGTATATGAAAAATTGGTCATTATGGAATGATGTTATCATTCTACTAAAAACAATTCATACTGTTATAAAACGCGATGGAGCTTCTTAATGGGTGTAGTAACCAAATCAAGAATAACATATTTTGATATTTTGAATATCTTAGCCTGCTTTGCGGTATTGTCTTTACATCATAATGGGATTGTTCATAATTTTAATGTAAATACATTAGCATGGAAACAATCATTGATGTTTGAAGTGTTATTCTATTGGGCTGTGCCTATTTTTTTTATGCTAACAGGTGCTACATTATTTGGATATCGAAATAAATATTCAACTCAGGATTTCTTTAAAAAGAGAGTTTTTAGAGCAATAGTTCCCTTTATTATATGGAGTATTATTTTACTGTTCCATTCGTGGTTAGTTGGTAAGTACTCATATAAGAATATCAATGAAGTTTTAAGTGCTATTATTACAACAAGGATATACCATGGTGATATCTATTGGTTCTTTATCCCTCTGATATCGTTGTATTGTTTTATACCGGTATTATCTCTGCTAAAGGATAACAGGAACATTTTATGGTATATGGCTATTTTTTTATTTGTTACTCATTCTTGTTTACCATTATTCTTTCTATTCTTAGGTATTAAATATAATAATTCATTATCATTTCCTGTGGCTGGATATGTATTATTTCTAATTTTAGGTTACCTTTTTTCTACAATCGAGTTATCTAGAAAGCAAAGGATTATAATTTATTTACTTGGCTTGATATCTGCATTTATTAGATATGCTGGGACCTATTATTATTCTTTAGAGCAAGGGAAGATTGATAAGTTTCTGTTTGGTTATATACAATTTCATTCTGTATTATTAGCTTTGGCAGTATTTGTTCTAGTTAAAGAAATAGGAAAAAATGTCGAATCTGTCAAGATCGCAAACTTTCTTGCTGTTCTATCATCATGTAGCTTGGGGATTTATTTAATTCATAAGCTAGCGATGTCTTATGAATTGTATTTTCTACAAATTACAGCTGATAATGTTTATTGGCGCTTTGCTGGGGCTTTTTTGACCTACTTTTTATGCCTAAGTGTAGTGTTAGTTATAAAAAGAATTCCTTATTTGAGGGTTGTTTTTCCATAAGCTATGAATATCCTCATCACCGGCGGTTCCGGCTTCATCGGTTCCGCCCTTATTCGATATATCATTAATCATACTCAAGATTTCGTTATCAATATTGATAAACTGACCTATGCGGCAAATCAATCCGCTTTGAAAGAGGTAAAAAATAGTCCTCGTTATGCTTTTGAGCAAGTTGATATTTGTGATCTTAAGGCGATAGAGAGCATTTTTGAAAAATATCAGCCTGATGCAGTGATGCATTTGGCGGCAGAAAGTCATGTCGATCGTTCTATTTCGGGGGCGGCTGATTTTATTCAAACCAATATTGTTGGTACTTATACGTTGTTAGAAGTTGCTAAGAATTATTGGCATACCTTAGACGAAGCTAAAAAAACGAGCTTTCGATTCCATCATATTTCTACTGATGAAGTATATGGGGATTTATCCCTTTCTGATCCCGCCTTTACTGAACAGTCTCCTTATCATCCGAGTAGTCCTTATTCAGCCTCAAAAGCAGCAAGTGATCATTTGGTGCACGCTTGGCATCGCACTTATGGTTTGCCGGTGATTATCACAAACAGTTCCAATAACTATGGGGCTTATCAGCATGCTGAAAAGCTTATCCCTTTAATGATTTCAAATGCGCTGATGGGGAAGCCTTTGCCAATTTATGGTGATGGGCAGCAGATTCGAGATTGGTTATTTGTGGAAGATCATGTTCAAGCCTTATATTTAGTTTTGACAAAAGGTCGAGTCGGGGAAAACTATAATATCGGCGGAAATTGTGAAAAAACAAACCTTGAAGTGGTTAAAACAATTTGCCAATTACTGGAAAAACTAGCACCAAATAAGCCTAATCACATTAAGTATTACGAAGATTTAATGACTTTTGTAAAAGACCGACCTGGTCATGATGTGCGATATTCATTGGACTGTTCTAAAATTCATGCAGAATTAGGTTGGCGACCGCAAATAACCTTTGAACAAGGACTTCGTCAGACGGTAAAATGGTACCTAGAGAATAATAGATAAATAAAGGAGAAGAACCACATGCAAATTACATTATCAACGGCTCCCGCTTCGGAGAGTTGGGGCAAAAATGCCATTTTAAGTTTTAATCAAGATCAAGCTGTTATTCATCTTAAAGATGATGAAAAATCGAACCTTGTTTTAGTTCAAAAAGTGGCACGTAAGTTACGTGGACAAGGCATTAAAGATGTTGAACTTGTGGGGGATGCATGGGAATTAGAAAATTGCTGGGCATTTTATCAAGGTTTTTACTCGGCGAAGCAAGATTATTCGATTGAATTTCCTCATTTAGATGATGAGCCACAAGATGAATTATTGGCTCGTATTGAATGTGGTGATTTTGTGCGTGAAATTATTAATGAGCCGGCACAAACCCTTACTCCGGTTAAATTAGCAGAACGTGCGGCTGAGTTTATTTCTAAACAAGCCGAAAATTATGCCGATAAAAGTGCGGTCAGTTTTCAAATCATTTCTGGCGAAGCGTTAAAAGAGCAAGGTTACCATGGGATCTTTACTGTGGGTCGTGGTTCTATTAATCCGCCAGCTATGTTGCAATTAGATTTTAATCCGACTAATGATCCGAATGCGCCGGTATTAGCGTGCTTGGTTGGTAAAGGTATTACTTTTGATAGTGGTGGTTATAGCATCAAACCAAGTGATGGCATGAGCACCATGCGTACTGATATGGGCGGCTCTGCATTATTAACAGGTGCGTTAGGATTTGCCATTGCGAACGGTTTAAATCAACGTGTAAAACTCTATCTATGCTGTGCAGAAAACTTGGTGAGTGGTAATGCGTTTAAATTAGGTGATATCATCACGTATAAAAATGGTGTAACCGCTGAGATTTTAAATACTGATGCAGAAGGCCGTTTAGTATTGGCGGATGGCTTAATTGAAGCCGATAGTCAAAATCCACAATTTATTGTTGATTGTGCAACCTTAACGGGGGCGGCGAAAGTGGCGGTGGGTAATGATTACCACAGCGTGCTTTCTATGGATGATGCGTTGGTGAATAGCTTATTCCAAGCTGCCAAAGAAGAAAATGAACCGTTCTGGCGTTTGCCTTTTGAAAAGTTCCATCGTAGCCAAATCACTTCTTCTTTTGCTGATATTGCAAATACAGGTACAGCGCCAGTTGTCGCGGGCGCAAGTACTGCAACAGCATTTTTATCGTATTTTGTGAAAAACTATCAACAACGTTGGTTGCATATTGATTGTTCGGCCACTTATCGTAAATCAGGTAGTGATTTATGGGCGGTTGGCGCAACCGGAATCGGTGTGAAAACTTTAGCAAATTTATTAGTAACGAAAGCAAGTTAAGTAGGATTTTATGACAGAACGTACTTTTTCAATTATTAAACCCGATGCAGTAAAGCGTCATTTAATTGGTGCTATTTTAGGGCGTTTTGAATCTCAAGGATTCCGTGTTGTTGCGCTTAAGATGGTGCAATTAACCAAAGAACAAGCGGAAGGTTTCTATGCTGAACACCAAGGTAAACCATTTTTTGAGCCGTTGGTGGAGTATATGATGTCTGGACCGATGGTGGTTTCTGTATTGGAAAAAGAAAATGCCGTGAAAGATTACCGCACTTTAATCGGGGCAACGAATCCGGCTGAGGCGGCAGAAGGCACTATCCGCAAAGACTTCGCGTTAAGTCAGCGTGAAAACTCTGTTCATGGTTCTGATAGCGTTGAAAGTGCAAAACGAGAAATTGCTTATTTCTTCGTAGATTCAGAAATCCAACCATAGTTCATTTCTATAAAAAAGCACTTAGTGAATTGCTAAGTGCTTTTATTTTTATTGCTTTTCAATTTTTGAGATAGTCTTTTTCATTGGATCAATTTCAGCCCGAATATGAAAGGCTTTTGCCAAATTCTCTGCATTTAATACGGCTCGCGTTTCACCTACAGCTAACAATTTTCCTTTATCTAATAGAACAATTTCATCACAAAATTGATAAGCCAACGAAAGGTGATGAATTGCGACGATACATGTGTGTTGTGGTGTGAGTGATTGAAGCTGTTCCATCATATCAATTTGATAATAAGGGTCGAGTGGCGCAATCGGCTCATCTACCAATAAAACAGGGGATTCTTTAATACAGCAACGAGCGAGTTGTACACGTGCTTTCTCGCCACCTGAAAGTTGTTGAAATGGCTTATCGAGTAAATGAGTTACCGCAAATTTTTCTGAAAACGCTTGAATTTTTGACCGCTCTTTTTCTTTTGGTAACGGAGCTGCCAAACCTAATGCAATCACATCATAAACGGATAAATCCCAATGAATTTGCGTATTTTGTGCAAGATAAGCAATGTGTTGGCTTTTTTCAGTTGCATTCATTTTACTTAATGGCTGAGCATCAAACCAAACCTCCCCTTGTTTGAGGGGTAAGATACCCGCAATGGTTTTCAATAAGGTAGATTTCCCCGTACCATTGGCGCCCATAATGCCGATCAATTTACCTGATAGAAGCGTACAGTTGATGTCATTTAAGCAATAGGATTGGGTGAGTTTTTCAATTCTAATCATAAATTTTTCTCTGTTGCGTTAATAACATCCAAATCAAGCAAGGCGCACCGATAAGCGCAGTCAATGTGCCGATGTAAATATGTGAGAACAGCGGGATATATAAAATGGCTAAATCGGCTAGTAACAGTAATAACGCCCCAATTAATGCACTGGTGAGGTAAAGTTGTGATGGGCGAGTTTTCAGTAAGATACGGGCGAAGTGTGGCGCGATTAAGCCGATAAAACCGATGGTACCGGTTTGAGGAATGGTTGCACCGACTAATAAGGCCACACCAAAGGTGCTGATGAAAAAGCTACGTTTCGGATCTACGCCCATAGTGCTAGCTGTTTCTTCACCAAAGGTGAGTAAATCTAGGTATCGGCGAGTGTGGTATAAGCAGTAAATCCCCGCTAGAACAATCGGGAGTGAAATAAGCAGGGTATCTAATTTAGCCCACATCAATGAGCCTTGTAGCCAACGGTAAAGTTCAGCTAATGCCCATGGGCTTTCCGCGTTGGAGAGCAGTAATGCAATTGCTGACCCAAGCAACATATTGACCGCTAAACCACTTAGAATCATCATTGTGGTGCCGTAGTTTTTAGCGATCAAATACACGATTAAAAAACTTAAAAGCGCGCCAATTACTCCTCCGGCTAAGAGCAGTGAAAATGGCACGGCAAAATAATAAAGAATAAATACACTAGCAGCGGTTGCGCCAGAACTACTGCCGAGTAAGCCTGGACTCGCCAATGGATTTTGGAAAATGCCTTGCATTGCATTACCGGCAATTGCTAGGCTAGCGCCTGTCAATAAAGCTAAACCAATGCGCGGAAAACGAATATCCCACAGCACCATTGAACGCATATCGGTGAGCACGCCATCTGCATTTTTGAGATGGGCGAAATCACCTAGCTGATGATAAACCGCAAAGCCGCTAATCAATAGCAACGCGAAGAAAAGTGCGGTATTTAATTTTAGTGTTTTGGTCAATGATCAATTTCCTATGTAATCCAAATATCATTTGTTAATTTTATTTTGTCAAATCTCCCCTAACCCCTCTTTGCTAAAGAGGGGGATTATAGAGTCAGGATTTATAATTCTGATATTTTATTCTAATCATTTATACATAAAAGCTGTAAATATATTATCTTGGGCTAATTTAATCATGCAATTCCTCTCTTTAGTAGAGAGGGTGGGATTATAGTGTCAAGATTTATAATTCTGATGTTTTATTCTAATTATTTATACATAAAGACTGTAAATGCGTCATTTTTGGTTAATTTAATAATGAAATTCCCCCTCTTTAGCAAAGAGGGGTTAGGGGAGATTTGTCAGCTACATTATTTTAACTGTTGATAAATCTTCTCCGCCGCTTGCCACACGCCGTGGTCGAAACAATAGGTATACTTCATTGGAATACTGACAAGCGGTTGGTTTTTGAAAAAATCTTGCAACATAGGGTGGTGCAGCAATTCGGCTTGTGCATTGTAACCTTGTTTGTCAGTCAGAGAAATCAGCACATTGGGTTGGCTTAAAATCACTTTTTCTAACGAGAAATTTTGTGCGGTTAGTGGCGTTTTTAACGGTGTTAATCCGAGTAAATTTAACAGCACAGGATATTGCGGATAATAACTCTCTACCACACCTGTTTCCGATAAAATCAGTGTGTCAGTAAGCGGTCGATTTAAGTGAAAGTTTTGTGATTTGAGTTTTGTTACTAAATCTGCCGCCTTTTGCTCATTACCCAGTTTTTTGCCTAAGTCTAGAATCAGCGCAAATAATTCATCTGGTGTTTGTGGGCTGTCGTTAATCGGGATAATCTTCACACCGAGTTTTTTCAGCTCTGCGACTAATTGTGGATAAAAGGTTTCATTAATCAGAATGGTTTTATCCAAATAGGGCAATAATTCCGTTAATTGCGGCGCCAACACAGGTTTGTCGGTATTGATTTTGTCTAACATCATCAACGGATTTTTCGAATAAGGTGACTGTGCAGCAATTTGCGAAGGCTCAGCCAGTTCGATAAGCAGTCTGTCACTGCAAAGCGTAAGCGAGACAAATTGTTCCGAAGCCTGAGCGGTAAACGGAAGGAAAAGTGCGGTTAAAATTAAGTGAGTTTTTTGCATATAGATAATGATACGCTACGTCATCAATAATGTAAAAAGGCGTGCTAAGCACGCCCTTGTAGTAGGTAATAATTAGAACGATCCTTTCAACCCAACGTAAACATTACGACCTTCTTGGCCGTAGCCCAGTACGTTTTCGTATTTTTTATTGAATACGTTGTTAAGGTTTGCATAAATCGTCAAGCTATCCGCTACTTTATAGTTCACGCCTAAGTTTGCCAAGGTGTAAGATGGCAATTTTACTTTATGTGTACTGTAAGTTGGTGAATAGTAGGTATCCATGCGTTTGCCTGTGTAAGATACATTTACATCCGCACCTAATTTTTCAGTGATTTGGTATGCTAAGCCCGCGTTCGCTAAATGTTTTGGACGACGTGCTAATTCAGCGCCTTTGCTGTCTCGGGTTTGCGTGTAGGTGTAGTTCGCATAAGCAGTTAATGCATCGGTGATTTTACCGTTGTAAGCCACTTCAACACCTTTCACTTTGCTTTTACCTTCAAGGTTCACTGCACGGCTTGCATAAGTGGTGAAGTTGATGACTTCGCTGCTAATCGCGTTTTTCACGTTGCGAGCGAAATAAGTCACATCAAAGCTGTGGCGGTTATCATCCGTTTCAAATAAGAAGCCAACATCACCGCCTAAACTTTTCTCTGGTTGTAAGTTCGGGTTGCCGATATAGCGCGCGTTGTAGCCGTAATATTCCGTGATCGTTGGGTTTTGAATCGCTGAACCGAAACTTGCGTGGGCTTTCACGTTATTGTGTAAACGATAAGCGCCTGCGATACGGCCAGTCCATGAGTTTTCATATTCAGAGCTGTCAGTGTAACGACCACTAATATTTAAACTATGATCTGCATCGTGCAATAAGCGATATTCTGCCGCTAAACTTTTCTCAACCAGTTTTTTATTGCCTGCATTATTGAAATAAGACGAGTTGAAATCTGTTTTTTGATAGTCAGTTAAGAAGCTTAAACCTTGCGTGAGAGTGCCTTCACGATCGAAATTGACATCTAATTGATAGTTTGCATTGAGTTTTTTCGCGTCGTAAGCCGATGTGTAGCCAATAGTATCGCTGTCAGTTTTGAGATGGCTTACACCAACTTTGTGTTTAAGTAATTCATCATCGTTACCCAAGAAACCGCTTAATTTGAATAAGGTATCACGTGTGCGAGTGTAGTGGCCTTTTTCATCCGTTGCGCTGTTATCAAAGTTAGCAGTTTGGCTGCTGTGAGAGGTTAAGAAATCAAAACCTTTTTGGTTATCGTCATAGCCAAAACGAAGAGAGGCGTTATCACGATGGAATTTATCGCGTTCGTTTGAACCACCAGTACTTACCGCTGTGCCATCTTGCGCAGTGTAGTTAAAGTGGTTTTTGCTGAGTGCTGAAATGCCTTTGGTATGGTGGCTGTCGCCGTGTAAAGCATAATAGAAATTATTGTTTGAGCCTGAAAGAGTTAATGAGCCATCTACCGTACGGTTAGAGCCTGTGCCAAAATCGTAATCAACGTTGAAGGTTTTGCCTTTTTCTAAGCCTTTTTTCGTGGTGATATAAATCACACCACCCATCGCATCACTTCCCCAAAGGGCAGATTGTTCGCCGCGTAATACTTCGATGCGGTCGATATTGCTTAATGCTAAGCCACCAAAATCAAAGCCATAGCCAGAAACTGGGTTCACTTTCACGCCATCAATAATCACAGCGGTGTGGTTTGCATCGGCACCGCGTAAGAAGACATTAGTTAATGTGCCACGACCGCCCGACGCACTTACCGCTAAACTTGGTACCGTTTTTAACACATCACTAACATAAGTCGCACCACGTTGTGCAAAATCTTTTTCAGTTAAAACAGTAACAGATGAGGCGGTTTGATGAAGGCTAGTTGGGGTAGCTGAGGCAGAATAGACGTTAATCACATCTAATTTCGCCACGTCTTCAGCCGCAGCTAATGCTGGAATTGCTAATAAAATCGCTGAAGTAATTATATTTTTTTTCATTTTAAAATCCCTAGGATAAAAGTCTGTATAAAAGCGCCAGCAGTTTACACATTTGAGGCTTGGCAAGCAAACCTATCATGATGAAAATAACTCATCATCAAAATGAATGAAATTTAAGAGAAATAAAAAATTTAAGGATTTTTCTGACCGCACTTTTTCGCCTTTATCCGCCTTATAGTTTCAAGTATAATGCCTGTATTTTTCATCACATTGTTATTAAAAAAATTATGAGTACAAAATTCAACGTAAAAACATTCCAAGGCATGATTTTAGCCTTGCAAGAATATTGGGCAAATCAAGGCTGTACCGTTGTTCAACCTTTTGATATGGAAGTGGGTGCAGGAACTTCTCACCCAATGACTGCATTACGTGCATTAGGCCCTGAGCCAATGGCATTTGCTTATGTGCAACCTTCACGTCGTCCGACCGATGGTCGTTATGGCGAAAACCCAAACCGCTTACAACATTACTACCAATTCCAAGTGGTGATTAAACCGTCTCCAGATAACATTCAAGAACTCTATTTAGGTTCACTTGAAATGCTTGGTTTCGATCCAACACAAAACGACATCCGTTTCGTGGAAGATAACTGGGAAAACCCAACTTTAGGTGCTTGGGGTTTAGGCTGGGAAGTGTGGTTAAACGGTATGGAAGTCACCCAGTTTACCTATTTCCAACAAGTGGGTGGCTTAGAATGTAAACCCGTAACAGGTGAAGTGACTTACGGTTTAGAGCGTTTGGCGATGTATATCCAAGGCGTGGACAGCGTGTATGACTTAGTTTGGTCTGACGGCCCGCTTGGCAAAACCACTTACGGTGATGTGTTCCATCAAAACGAAGTGGAACAATCAACTTACAACTTTGAATACGCCGATACCGATTTCTTATTCTACTGCTTTGATCAATACGAAAAAGAAGCGAAAAGCTTATTAGAATTAGAACGCCCGTTACCATTACCGGCTTACGAACGCATTTTAAAAGCCGCGCACAGCTTCAACTTGTTAGATGCACGTAAAGCGATTTCGGTCACAGAGCGTCAACGCTATATTTTACGCATTCGTGCATTAACCAAAGGTGTGGCTGAAGCGTACTATGCGAGCCGTGAAGCCTTAGGTTTCCCAGGCTGTAAAAAATAGGCAAAAAACAACCGCACTTTAAGCATTAACACAACGATATAAGGAGAAAATGATGAAAGATTTTCAATACCCAGATGATATCTACACGGAAGCAGAAACTGATCCTAATACACTCGCGAATTTAGGCCCATTGGCTAGATTAGCCGGTGTTTGGGAAGGCAAGCGTGGTGTGGATATCAACCCGAAAGCAGAAGGCCCAGAAAAAGATCCTTATATCGAGCGTTACGAAGCCCATCCAACTGATGGTCAAACCAATGGTCCGCAACTCTATTATGGATTACGTTATCACACTCATATTGTTGAGCCAGGTGAAGTGGAAACATTCCACGATCAAGTAGGTTATTGGTTATGGGAACCTGCAACAGGCAATATTTTATTAACAGGTAGTATTCCACGCGGCCAAACGTTTATTGCGGTCGGTAATGCACCAGCCGATGCGAAAGAATTTACGGTAAAAGCGGTACGCGGTTCACTAACAAACGGTATTATTTCTAATCCGTTCTTAGAGCGTTCATTTACCACGGAAAGTTTTGAAATGACGGTGAAATTCCATGATGATGGCACTTGGTCATACGATCAAACCACCATCCTGATTATCCCGAATTATGATGCCCCATTTGAACATCGCGATCGTAACCGCTTAACTAAAATTGGCGAACCGAAATTAAACCCAACTGCGGCAGCAGAAAAAGAAGGTGAATAATGAAACCCATTCTTTATTACGCAGCAGATTGCCCTGATACTGCGCCATTTGTAGCAGAGTTAAAACGCTTGGGTGTGGATTATGAGGCAGTGGAAGTATTATCTTCCATTCCAAACTTGAAACAATGGTTGCGCTTACGTGATCGTCACGCCGCATTTGATGATGCCAAAGCGCAAGGTTATGCAGGCTTTCCGGCATTATTGTTAGATGATGATCGTGTTATTTTAGATGAATCCAAATTAAAAGAGATTTTTTAAAGTAATGAAGAAAGTCGGTTTTTTACAATTTTTATTTAAAATTGGCGATGACTATTTAATGTTTTTGCGAAATTTAACGCCAGCTGTGTTGTTTTTGTCACTCGCGTTATTTATGTATTCAGAGCTGGATTGGCAGCATTGGGAGTGGAGTAATGTGCTTGTGTTATTTTTATGCCTTGCTTCCGGATTTATTGCGCTCAGTGTCATGGTAATCAATACCGTCACTTTTCTGCGCAAGATGCTGAAAACCTTAAGAACACTAAGCGGAGAGAGCGAACTTGATGAAAATATTGGTACGCTCGCATTATTTAAAATGCTCTGGGTAGAAAGCAACAGTAAACAGCTAATCTTTTTTGCGGTAGTCAATATTGTTGCGGTATTTATGGTGTTAGTTTACGGCACCAAATATGCATTGAATTTTTATAGCTCAATTTCAACATTAAATGATTAAGTCTCGAATATGAAAAAAATAGCCCTAAAACTGACCGCACTTTTGTTCGGCTTGTCGCTTACAAACGGTGTATTTGCAACAGAAAATTACCAAAACACACAGAATGCTGATTATGAGCTTGAGAAAGTCTTAATTTTCAGCCGTCATGGATTACGATCGCCAGTGGAAAAAGACCCTCAAGAGATGGCAAAATATTCCCCGTATGCGTGGGCAAAATGGGATGTGCCATCAGGTTATCTCACGGCAAAAGGAACTGTATTAGAAACCTATTTCGGGCAATATTTAGGTCAATGGCTTGCAGATAAAGGATTATTAACGACAGATCGTTGTGCATCGGGTGAAGGTATTTTCGCTTATGCGAATGGAGTGCAACGGACTATAGCAACAGGGCAAGCTATTGTGGCAGGAGCTTTTGCGGGCTGTAATGTTCAACTGCAACATCACGGTAAAATTGGCTCAGAAAAAGATCCAGTTTTTAACACGCAGGCGCATAATCCAAGTCAAGCCTTGATTGAATCTGCAAAAAATAACGTTGATTTAACTGCTTTACAGCAAAAATTAGCGCCAAATTATGCGCTATTGAGTGAAATCATCGATTACAAAAACTCACCAGACTGCTTGCAAAAAGGCGAATGTGATTTAGGTGGAAAAGTCGGTGAATACAGTATTAAAGACGGGAAGTCGGTCAAGATTACGGGTTCTATCAGCACCGGGAAGAAAATTGTCAGTGCATTATTGCTTGCGCATTATGTGGGTAAGCCTGATTCAGAAATCGCAAACGGCCGCGTGGATAGCCAAGAAAAATGGCGCGCAATTAACGAAATTAAAAACGAATATTACCGCACGTTATTTAAAAACAACGAAGCGTTAGCACAAAATGCCTCATATCCGTTGTTAGCATTTATTCAGCAACAGCTAAATAGTGAAAACAAAATTAACTTATTGGTTGGACACGATTCCAATATTGTTGCATTGCTTGCGGCACTAGGCGTTGAGCCTTATGAGTTGGATGATTCATTGGAAAATATCCCAATTGGCGGAAAACTGATTTTTGAAGTGTGGAAACACAAACCAAGTGGTAAGCTCAAATTTAAGTTGGATTATGTGTATCAAAGCACCGAGCAGCTGATTAACATCACGCCACTAAGCTTAGCGACACCACCAAACCAAACAGCATTAACTCTCAAAGGCTGTAAAAAAGATGAAATTGGCTTTTGTGATTACGAGCGTTTTCAACAGGTGTTAAGGGAGAGTATTGAAAACGGTAAGAAATAGTTTTCATGCAACCTTATGAAAAATACTTAAAAGAGAATTCGCAGAAATTGCGAGTGGATCAAACGGGTGCGGAAAGAATATTATGGCAACGCATCAATCGAGATCAATTATTAGGATTTCGATTTAATCGACAAAAGCCACTTTTAAGTTATATCGTTGATTTTTATTGTGCGAAAGCAAAGCTGATTATCGAATTAGACGGTAGCCAGCACTATGAACCTGATTATCAGGAAAAAGACGCATTGCGAGATGCAGAATTAAATTCACTTGGTTTTACGGTGATGCGATTTAGCAATGATGAAGTAATGCGTGAAATTGAAGCGGTAGTAGAGCAGATTTATTTGTTTTTAGAGAATGTAAGGGCTGATTGAGTGTGAGCGTTAAGTTGCTCTGCCAAATCTCCCCTACCCCTCTTTGCTAAAGAGGGGAATTCTTGAGTAAATTGATAGTAACTGGCTCATTTACATTTTAATTTCAATAGAGATTAAATTATCTGCTTTCAAAAAAACGTTAAAGCAAAACATAGATATTTAACTCTTCAAAGATCCAATCCCCTCTTTAGCAAAGAGGGGTAGGGGAGATTTGGCAGAAGTGAAGAACGGAGAGCGTAAGGTGGATTCTATACCTTTTATACTATTCTTTTTAATATTTATTTTTGTAATTTATAAATCAGGAAAGAAAAATTCAGAATTTATAAAATATACGAAAGAAAATACGTTTGAGAAATACAAAAGTAAATATCCACATTTAGTGCAAAATGGTAGGGTTGAATGTAATCAATGTGGTTCCAAAGATATCGGAATTATACAAAGATTTACCCCACATGCGGGCAAGCATGAGAAGCCAGTAGCGATAGCTCATGTATGTCAAACCTGCGGTCATACTTTATATTATTCGAAATTTGATAAATAGTTTTTAAATAAGAGAAACAAAATGACAACCCAAAACTTCCTAGTAGAAATCGGCACTGAAGAGCTGCCACCAAAAGCTCTCAAAACATTAGCGACCTCTTTTGCGGATAATGTTGAGGCTGAATTAAACCAAGCGGGTTTATCATTCGATAAAATCGAATGGTTTGCGGCGCCACGTCGTTTGGCGGTGAAAGTGTTGAACTTAGACACACAACAACCAAGCAAAGAAATTGAAAAACGTGGTCCGGCTGTGTCAGCTGCCTTTGATGCGGAAGGTAAACCAACTAAAGCGGCAGAAGGCTGGGCACGTGGTTGCGGCATTACCGTTGAGCAAGCAGAACGCATTGCAACCGATAAAGGTGAATGGCTTGTTCACCGTGCAAAAATTGAAGGTCAACCGACCAAAAACTTGCTGAACGATATTGTGGCAAATGCCTTGGCGAAATTGCCAATTCCAAAACCAATGCGTTGGGCAGATAAAACCGTGCAATTTATCCGTCCAGTTCATACTGTGACTATGTTATTGGGTGACGAGTTAATTGAAGGCGAAATTTTAGGTGTAGCAAGTGCTCGCACTATTCGCGGACACCGTTTCTTAGGCGAGAAAGAATTTGAAATTCAACATGCAGACCAATATCCACAATTATTGCGTGAAAAAGGTTCTGTAGTGGCTGATTTCAACGAGCGTAAAGCAGAAATCCTTGCAAAATCTCAAGCAAAAGCGACCGCACTTGGCGGCGTGGCTGATATTGAAGAAAGCTTGCTTGAAGAAGTGACCTCATTGGTGGAATATCCAAACGTCTTAGCGGCAAAATTTGAAGAACGCTTCTTAGCGGTGCCTGCGGAAGCCTTGGTTTACACCATGAAAGGCGACCAAAAATATTTCCCGATTTATGACAAAGAGGGCAAATTATTACCGCACTTTATTTTTGTCTCGAACATCAACCCAGAAGATCCAACCGCGATTATCGAAGGGAATGAAAAAGTGGTTCGTCCACGTTTAACCGATGCGGAATTCTTCTTCAAAACCGACTTAAAACAAAAATTGGTTGATCGTTTACCACGTTTAGAAACTGTATTGTTCCAACAACAATTGGGTACATTGAAAGACAAAACTGACCGCATTGAACAACTTGCAGGCGAAATTGCAAAACAAATCGGCGCAGACGAAGCGAAAGCAAAACGTGCGGGTTTACTGTCAAAATGTGACTTGATGACCAACATGGTATTCGAATTCACTGATACACAAGGTGTAATGGGTATGCACTACGCTCGTCATGATGGTGAAGATGAAGAAGTCGCAGTAGCATTAAATGAACAATATATGCCACGCTTTGCGGGAGATGAGTTACCAAAATCACTCGTTGCAAGTGCGGTCGCTTTAGCAGATAAATTTGACACCTTAACGGGTATCTTCGGTATCGGCCAAGCACCAAAAGGTAGCGCAGACCCATTTGCATTGCGTCGTGCGGCACTCGGTGCATTACGTATTATCGTTGAGAAAAATTTACCGTTAGATTTAAATGACATCATTGGAAAATCATTTGATTTATATAAAGAGCAAGATAATGAAAAATTACGCAATGCTCCTATTGCTAAAGATATTGGTGGATTTAAACCTTACCCTGACGGTTATGTTTCATGCTTTACTCGAGGGGAAGATGCTGAGTTAGTACCTAAACGAAAAATTGTTGATGAAGTGGTGGACTTTATGCTCGGTCGTTTCCGTGCATGGTATCAAGATGAAGGCATTGCAGTGGATGTAATTCAAGCGGTATTGGCGCGTCGTCCAACTCGCCCAGCTGATTTTGATGCACGTGTACGTGCGGTTTCACACTTCCGTACTTTAGATTCAGCGGAAGCGTTAGCGGCAGCGAATAAACGTGTAAGTAACATCTTAGCGAAAGCGGATGCTGCAATTGGCGAGATCAATTTGACCGCTTGTGTAGAGCCAGCAGAAAAAGCCCTTGCTGAAGCCGTACTTGCATTACGCACTGAAGTACAACCGCTTATCGCACAAGGCGATTACACGGCAGTATTAGATAAATTAGCTAACTTACGCACACCAGTAGACAACTTCTTTGATAACGTAATGGTAAATGCTGAAGAGCCAGCACTACGCCAAAACCGCTTAGCGATTTTAAATACGTTACAAGACTTGTTCTTACAAGTGGCGGATATTTCGGTATTGCAATAATAGATCTAAAAAGGATGGTCAATTTTCCAACGACCATCCTTTTGTATATAGACTTCAAATGATTATTTCTCTATAATCAACCGCACTTTCCCCCCTTAGCTCAGTCGGTTAGAGCAGGCGACTCATAATCGCTTGGTCACTGGTTCAAGTCCGGTAGGGGGGACCATTTATTGAGATCGCATTAGGCGGTCTTTTTTATTGCCTTTTTCTAATGCGTTTTAGGCGTTATAACCTTTCAACAATTCAGTCCAATTTTCTTCATTGAATTGAATATTCATTCTGCCGACTTCTTTGACAAAAGAGCGGTGCAATCTTTCCAAATTGCCTTGTTTCCAAAAATCGCCTGATTTTTGACCGCACTTATCGAAATCAATGAGCCAACATTTTTGTTTATTTTCGAGTTGTTGAACGAGAATATTATGGGCGTTGAGATCCGTATGGCAAATTTGCAAATCATGTAACTGACGAATTAATTTACCGATGGCCTGCCAGACATCATTCGGTAATTGTTGGGTTTGTAAAAGTGCGGTTAGATCTTGGGCATTTTCGATTTTTTCAATCAAGATATCCGCTTGGTAGCAAATACCTAATTTGCCTTTTTTAACATGCGCAGCAATCGGTTTGGGTACGGCTACACCAGCTTGATGGAGTTGATTTAAAAGCTGAAATTCCGCCACGCTGCGAGTTTCAGTTAATGATTGAAAACGATAGCGGTCTTTGTTGAATTTTCCCCATAAACCACCGCGATAATAATGCCGAAGGGCAGTGTTTACACCAAACAGATCTTTTGTATTCAGGAAGTAGGTTGTGCCGCGTCCTCTGGCTGAACCGGTAATACGTTGTTGTTTTTCCCAAAAAGCCGATTCAAAAAATGAAGCGGGTTCAGTTGGTTTTTCCGTGAGATTAAAAAGAAAGAATTGATTATCTTGTTGGAATTCAAGCATTTTAGTTGAACCGAATAATAGAAAATGCCCTCATTCTACTTTAAATACGCTGATTTTCTAGTATTACAAGCTTTTCATCTTATTTTATGTCAAAGTTGTGAAGCAGATCACATCACATAAGTAGTGAGATATCTGTATTTTGTTAATTCGTAAAATTTTCGCAGAATTTTACCGCTTGCAGTGTGATTTTATGTTATAAAATGAATAGAAGTGAAAAGCACTACTTTACATATTTATTTTGTTAGGTTATATTTTTTCCAGAAATTATTTTGATGACTCTCTATTTAATATGAGAAAATTAGCTATGAAAAAAACTCTATTTACTGTTTTAGCACTTTTTTGTATTGGTTCTGCTACGGCGTATATTCGTTCAACAATAGAGAATCAGACTTTTCATCCTAACGGTAATATAAAATCGGAGGTGGTTGAAATAAATGGTGTCAAAACGACTAAATATTATGATGAATCAGGAACACTTATCTCGCAAGGCGAATTAAAAAATGGCGTAGAGCAAGGAATGTGGAAATATTTTGATAAAGATGGTAAGGTTATCTTTATTAAGCACTATGTGAACGGTCATATTGTTGCGGAAGGATTAGGTCCTAAAAAGTAGCAATCTAGATAAATAAAAGGGCGAATTAAATAAATTCGCCCTTTGTTTTCATAAAATTATTTTGGGTTAATAGACGGAAATTAAATGCGCGAGGAATTCAAATGTCCCATTCTCCACTTTTTACCTCTCCCCCTAAATCACTTTGTATTTTGCGCTTATCTGCCGTGGGTGATGTTTGCCATGCACTTGCGGTGGTGCAGCATATTCAACGTCATTGGCCGCAAACGAAATTAACGTGGATTGTGGGTAAAACAGAAATGGGCCTGCTTTCTGGTATTGAAGGCGTGGAACTGGTTCCTTACGATAAAAAGAGCAGTTGGAAAGGCGTGTGGAATTTATGGATGTTTTTGAAAAATAATCAATTTGATGCGCTTTTGAATATGCAGACGGCATTTCGTGCATCTATCATATCTCTTGGTATTCAAGCGAAATATAAAATTGGGTTTGGTAAAAAACGTTCTCGAGAAGGACAATGGTTATTTGTGAATCGTCGAGTTCAAGATCCTGAAACGCCTCATGTGCTAGATGGTTTCATGGCTTTTGCGGATTATCTTGGTGTACCACCGGCGGAAATGCTTTCTTGGCAATTGGCAATTTCTGATGCAGATCGAGAATATGCCAAACAGTTCATTGATCCTACGCGTAAAAATCTGATTATTTCTCCTTGCTCCAGTAAAGCCGAGAAAGATTGGTTGGTGGAGTGTTATGCGGAAGTGGCAAATATTGCTCATCAACATAATGTGAATGTGATTTTTTGTAGCTCGCCGGCAAAACGCGAATTAGAAATGGTGAAAAAAATTATCGCACTTTGTGACTTTCAACCGGTTGATGCTTCAGGAAAAACCAGTTTGAAACAACTTGCCGCATTAATTCATCAATCGAATTTAGTGATTTCCCCTGATTCAGGGCCTGCCCATATTGCGACAACACAAGGGACGCCTGTGATTGGATTGTATGCTTATCATAATCCGTTACGTACCGCGCCTTATCATAATCTGGATAATGTGGTGTCGGTATATGAAGAAAATGTGCAAAAAGAACAAGGAAAACCTTCAAGTGAATTGCCTTGGGCAACAAAATTAAAAGGCAAAAACTTAATGGCTGAAATTCAGGTAGAGCAAGTGGTAGCTCAGATGAGAGCTTTGAATTTATTTTAAAGTGCGGTCAATTTTAGAGATAAAAAAGCCCTCAAATGAGGGCTAAAAGAATCATAAAGTTCCTTGCGAATTATTCGCCTTTTTGTGCATTGTAAGCTTCTAATGCACGAAGAGAGTAGGTGTAAGCTGCACCTGCATTTAATGCGATAGACATCGCTAATGCGGCTGCCACTTCTTCTTCAGTTGCACCTGCTTTCACCGCTTCATCCGCATGCACGCCAATGCAGCTTTCACAACGTGTTGTTACTGCAACTGCTAATGCAATTAATTCACGGGTTTTGGCATCTAATACGTTACCTTCTGCCGCTGCAGCACCTAATGCGCCGTAAGCTTGTAACATTTTAGGGTATTTTTTACCTAATGCACCGAATGATTTTTTAACGTGTGCTACATCATTTTTCCAATCTGCAAACATTGTTTTCTCCTTAAATTTAGTACAAATTTCGAGAGGAATTATAAGCAGATTAGCGTATGATACTTGTCAAATTGTCTTAACTTTTAGACGGAAAATCTCATGATGGATTATTTAGATAAATTAACACAACTGGCACAAGTGCGCGGGGAAATCAATATTCGCTGCTTGTTTCAAGGGGATTGGCAAGTTGAACATCAGCCAGATGTGGCGGAATATCAAGGTTTATTTCATTTAATCGAGCAAGGTGAGTGCTGGGTAACCTTGGCGGGAAAACAGTTTCATTTAAAAAAAGGTGATCTCTTTTTTCTCCCTCAAAATCGACCGCACTTTTTGGGCAGTTCTCAACAAAAAAGAGAGAATAGCCTACAGAGAGCGCAATCAAATGCACTTTTTAATGTCCATCAAATAGGTGCAGGTACGCCAGATCTGAAGATGTTTTGTGGGACGTTTTATTATCAAAAACCGTCATTATTAATTGAGTCGTTACCAGATTATTTGCATCTTTCGCTGCAAAATACACCTGTGCAGCCTTTGGTTTCACTTTTTTTACAAGAAGCTGAGAAATCGGAGCAAGGCACAAAATCGGTGATTGATGCGCTATCAAATGTATTGTTTATTTATATTTTGCGTCATGCTCAGCAAATAGGTTTGCTCAATCAAGGCTTATTAGCCGCATTGCAGGATAAAAGACTGAATCAAGTCCTTGAAAAAATCCTGTTTTCACCTCAATTAGATTGGAATATTGAGCAATTAGCAGAGTTAGCATCCATGTCTCGTGCAACGTTTATGCGGATTTTTCAACAGCAATTAGGGATGCCACCAGGAAAATTTCTCACACAAGTGCGGTTGGAAATGGCAGCCGTTTTATTGAAAAATACGCAAAAGAGCATTTTAGCGATCGCTCTTGAAGTGGGGTATCAATCAGAAGCACATTTTAGCAAGGCGTTTAAAGCAATTTATGGACTTTCACCGAGCCAATTTCGCAAAACCTAGCCCATCGTTTAAAACTTGCGTTATAATGGCCGCACTTTAGGCGGCTTTGTCGCCTTTAATTTTTTAAGGTATTGTTATGTTTAATAAAATATTTTCATGGTTTGAAAACCGTTTAAATCCTTATCCGGAAAGCAATCCAACGACGCCTGAAAAAGGCTTGTTCCGTTTTATTTGGTCAAGCATTGATGGTATGAAAGGCTGGATCTTTTTACTTGCGGTATTGACGGTAGGTACTGGCGTGATGGAAGCCTTACTTTTCCAATTTATGGGATTGTTGGTGGATTGGCTTGGTGCTTATACGCCAACCACGCTTTGGCAAGAAAAAGGGCATTTGCTTGCCGGTATGGCAGCTTTGCTTATTTTCAGCATTGTATGGTCATTTGTGGGCGTGAATGTACGCTTACAAACGCTACAAGGGGTGTTTCCAATGCGTTTGCGTTGGAATTTCCACCGTTTGATGCTAGGACAAAGCTTAAGTTTCTATCAAGATGAATTTGCAGGTCGCGTATCAGCTAAAGTGATGCAAACCGCCCTTGCGGTGCGTGATACCGTCATGACCATTGCGGATATGCTGGTGTATGTTGCCGTATATTTTATTACTTCTGGTTTGGTGCTTGCGGCTTTAGATACTTGGTTTTTAGTGCCGTTTTTCTTGTGGATTGTGGCCTTTGTGACTATTTTACGTCTGCTTATTCCTCGTTTAGCGAAAACCGCACAACGACAGGCTGATGCGCGATCTTTAATGACAGGACGTATTACGGATGCTTACTCAAATATTGCAACGGTGAAACTATTTTCACATGATGCGAGAGAAGCGAATTATGCAAAACGTTCCATGGAAGAATTTATGGTCACCGTGCATGCACAGATGCGTTTGGCGAGCTCATTAGATACCTTAACTTACGCAGCCAATATTTTCTTAACGTTAAGCACCGCGATTTTAGGCGTAGTGTTGTGGCAAAATGGTCAAGTCGGTGTGGGAGCAGTGGCTACAGCAACCGCGATGGCGTTACGTGTAAATGGTCTTTCTCGTTGGATTATGTGGGAATCTGCTCGCTTATTTGAAAATATCGGGACGGTGAATGATGGTATGGCAACGCTAACCAAACCGCATACCATTGTTGATAAGCTAAATTGTGTTGCATTAGAAGTGAAACAAGGCGAAATCAAATTTAACAATGTTTCGTTTGCCTATGATCCGAATAAACCGTTGCTTAACCATTTTAATCTCACCATCAAACCGGGTGAAAAAGTGGGCTTAATTGGTCGTTCTGGTGCAGGTAAATCAACCATTGTGAATTTACTTCTACGTTTCTACGAAGCGCAAGAAGGCTCAATTACCATTGATGGTCAAAATATTTTAGATGTAAGCCAAGAAAGCCTTCGTCGTCAGATTGGTCTTGTAACACAAGATACCTCGCTTTTACACCGTTCTGTTCGCGATAATATCATTTATGGTCGCCCAACAGCGACAGATGAAGAAATGATAAATGCGGCTAAACGTGCGGAAGCAGCCGATTTCATCCCTTATCTCAGCGATGCGCAAGGTAGAAAAGGCTATGATGCTCATGTTGGTGAACGCGGGGTAAAACTATCGGGTGGTCAACGTCAACGTATTGCCATTGCTCGTGTCATGTTAAAAGATGCACCAATTTTACTGTTGGATGAAGCGACCAGTGCGCTAGACTCCGAAGTGGAAGTGGCGATCCAAGAAAGTCTCGACAAGATGATGGAAAATAAAACTGTTATTGCGATTGCTCACCGTTTATCCACTATTGCAGCAATGGATCGTTTAATCGTGTTAGATAAAGGCCAAATTGTCGAGCAAGGGACTCACGCAGAATTGCTTGAACAAAATGGCCTTTATGCTCGCCTTTGGAAACATCAAAGTGGTGGCTTCTTGAGTGAGCATGCCGAGTAAAACACAGGAAAAAATGACCGCACTTTGCAAAGGTGTAAATCTTGAGAGAGTTTAGATAGAGATTGAACTTTTCTCATAATTAGTGCGAATTTCCTTTGACTATTTTATTGACAACAGGTAATATTCGCACCCTATGCAAAAGGTAAAACTACCCCTAACCGTTGATCCAGTTAAAGACGCTCAACAAAGAATTGATTATGATGGTTATTATACCGGTAGTCAGTTAGTGCGTTTAGCTGAATCTACGGGGAAAGTGCTCAGCGATGCACAGGTAACATTATCGTTTTATATTGATCCACAAAAATTAGTGGTGATGAAAGGGCAAGTACAGGTTGATGTCGAATTAGATTGTCAACGTTGTGGCGAACCATTCAAACAAACATTGGAATGTCATTTTATGTATAGTCCAGTGGCTAATTGGGATCAGGCTGATGACTTGCCGGAAATTTATGAGCCAATCGAATTTAATGAGTTTGGTGAAATAGATTTACTTGGTGCAGTGGAAGACGAACTTATTTTAGCTCTACCGCTTGTTCCAATGCATTCATCTGAACACTGTGAAGTGTCCGCGCACGAACAGGTTTTTGGCGAATTGCCTGAAGAATTGGCAAAAAAACCGAACCCGTTCGCTGTATTAGCTAATTTAAAGCAAAAGTAAATTAAATTTAGGAGTATAGCCAATGGCTGTTCAACAAAACAAAAAATCTCGTTCACGTCGTGATATGCGTCGTTCACACGATGCATTAACTACTGCTGCAGTATCAGTGGATAAAGCAAGCGGTGAAACTCACTTACGCCACCACGTAACTGCTGACGGTTACTACCGTGGTCGCAAAGTGATCAATAAGTAATTTTACTTATAAGGTATTCACTTGAACCGTCTAACCTTAGCGTTAGATGTGATGGGCGGGGACGTTGGTCCCCGTATTACTATCCCCGCATCTCTTTCAGCATTGGAAGCAGATCCAATGCTCTCTTTAGTGCTGTTTGGCAATAGCCAACAAATTTTCCCTTTACTGGAAAATGCACCTTCTTCTCTTTTAGAACGTATTCAAATTCATCATTGCACTAAGACTATTGATAACAATCAAGGTATTTCTCATGCATTGCGTCACAGCAAAGGCACGTCGATGCGTTTAGCTATTGAAATGGTTCAGAAAGGTGAGGCTCAAGGTTGCGTGAGTGCAGGAAATACGGGTGCATTGATGGGATTGTCAAAGGTACTCTTACAGCCTTTAGAGGGAATTCAACGCCCTGCGTTGGTATCCTTATTACCGTCGATGACGGGTGATAAAACCGTGATGTTAGATTTAGGCGCAAACGTAGAATGTTCTGCTCAAAATCTTTATGAATTTGCCGTCATGGGCTCGATCTTTGCCGAAAACCGATTGAACTTAGTTTATCCACGTATTGCCTTACTCAATATTGGTGTGGAAGAAATTAAAGGACATCAATCCATTCGTGAAGCTGCGAATTTATTAGAAAAATCGACCGCACTTAATTATACCGGCTTTATTGAAGGTAACTTTTTATTAAATGGTGTGGCTGATGTGATCGTGAGTGATGGGTTTTCGGGAAATATTGCATTAAAAACCCTTGAAGGGGCAGCTAAGAATCTGTTATCTCTTCTGAAAGGAAAAGAAAAACAGCCTATTTTTAAATCATTTGCCAAATTTATTCTGCGTTTTTTCTTTAAGGATGCTTATCATCGCTTGAAACGCATTAACCCAGATGAATATAATGGGGCATCTTTACTCGGATTAACGGCTGTTGTGGTGAAAAGCCATGGCAGTGCAAATGTGGATGCATTTGCTCGTGCAATTGCGGATGCAGCTTTACAAGCTCGTTTGCAAATTCCACAAAAAATCTTGGCGGGTTTACAACGTTATTAATTAATAAGTTTTGATATTATGAATAGTAGAATTTTATCCACCGGTAGCTATTTGCCGAGCCATATTCGTACCAATGCGGATTTGGAAAAAATGGTTGATACTTCAGATGAATGGATCGTGACACGTTCAGGCATTCGTGAACGTCGTATTGCAGCAGCAGATGAAACTGTTGCGACAATGGGATTTGAAGCAGCCAAAAAAGCACTTGAAATGGCCAATCTTGATCCTCAAGAAATTGAGTTGATCATTGTTGCAACAACCAGTGGTTCTCACGCTTATCCAAGTTCAGCTTGCCAAGTTCAAGGTTTATTAGGTATTGAAGACGCGATTTCTTTTGATTTAGCAGCGGCTTGTACTGGTTTTGTTTATGCTTTAGGCGTAGCGGATAAATTTATTCGTTCAGGTAGCGTGAAAAAAGCCCTTGTAATTGGTGCGGATCTTAACTCGCGTAAATTAGACGAAACCGATCGTAGCACTGTTGTGTTGTTTGGTGATGGTGCGGGTGCTGTGATCTTAGAAGCATCAGAGCAAGAAGGTATTATTTCAACGCATTTACATGCATCGCCAGATAACAATGCGGCATTACAGCTTCCACAAGCTGAGCGTGGCGTGGAGAAATCTGGCTATATTGAAATGCAAGGTAATGAAACCTTTAAATTAGCGGTACGTGAGCTTTCTAATGTGGTGGAAGAAACCCTTTCTGCCAATAATCTCCAAAAAACAGATATTGACTGGCTTGTGCCACATCAAGCGAATTTACGTATTATTACGGCGACAGCGAAAAAATTAGAGATGGATATGTCGCAAGTGGTGGTAACGCTTGATCGTACCGCCAATACCAGTGCGGCGACTGTACCAACGGCTTTAGATGAAGCGGTGCGTGATGGCCGAATTCAACGTGGTCAATTGCTTTTACTCGAAGCTTTTGGCGGTGGTTGGACTTGGGGTTCAGCATTGGTGCGATTCTAATTAATTTGTTAGAATCCCGACAGAATTTTAAAAGTGCGGTTAAATTTGACCGCACTTTCAACATTTAAACGATGAAGAAATAGGAAGAAAACATGAAAAAATTCGCAATGGTTTTTCCAGGACAAGGTTCTCAAGCTGTTGGCATGTTAGCTGATCTTGCTAACGAATATCCGGTAGTCACTGAGACTTTTAAGCAAGCATCTGAAGCGCTTGGCTATGATTTATGGAACTTGGTTCAACAAGGTCCAGCAGAAGAATTAAATAAAACTTGGCAAACTCAGCCGGCATTATTAGCGGCATCCGTTGCGATCTTCCGTGTATGGCAAGAAAAATACCCACAATTGCAACCAAGCGTGATGGCAGGTCACAGTTTAGGTGAATATTCAGCATTAGTTTGTGCAGGTGTCATTGATTTTAAAGACGCGATCAAATTAGTCGAATTACGCGGTAAATTAATGCAACAAGCAGTACCAGAAGGTACTGGTGCAATGTATGCGATTATTGGTTTAGACAATGAAGCGATTATCAATGCATGTAAACAAGCCGAGCAAGGTGAAGTAGTATCTGCAGTAAACTTTAACTCACCAGGCCAAGTAGTCATTGCGGGAGCGAAAGAAGCGGTAGAGCGTGCGGCTGCATTATGTAAAGAAGCGGGCGCAAAACGTACTTTACCATTAGCGGTAAGTGTTCCTTCACATTGCGCATTAATGAAACCAGCAGCAGAAAAATTAGCCATAACACTTGAAGGCATTACGCTTAATGCGCCAGCAACACCAGTATTAAACAACGTGGATGTCAAAGCAGAAACAGAAAGTGCAGAAATTCGTACCGCACTTATTCGTCAATTATATAGCCCAGTTCGTTGGACTGAAACTGTTGAGAAAATGGCGCAAGATGGCGTAGAAGTTTTAGTTGAAATCGGCCCAGGTAAAGTATTAAACGGTTTAACAAAACGTATCGTGGCAGAATTACAAGCAACATCAGTAAACGATGTGGCATCATTAGATGTTGTTGAAGCATTATTAGCATAAAAGGGGATTAAAAATGCAAAATAAAATCGCATTAGTAACAGGTGCAACACGTGGTATTGGCCGCGCAATTGCAGAAGAATTAGCATCAAAAGGTGCATTTGTAATTGGTACCGCAACCTCTGAAAAAGGTGCAGATACAATTTCTGCTTACCTTGGTGATAAAGGTAAAGGTTTAGTATTAAATGTGGCAGACAAAGAAAGCATTGATGCCGTATTAGAACAAATTAAAGAACAATTTGGTGATATTGATATTCTCGTGAATAACGCAGGTATCACACGCGATAACTTATTAATGCGTATGAAAGATGAAGAATGGTTCGATATTATGCAAACCAACTTAACCTCTGTGTTCCATCTTTCTAAAGCAATGTTACGCTCAATGATGAAAAAACGTTTCGGTCGTATCATTACTATCGGTTCTGTTGTGGGTTCAATGGGTAACCCAGGTCAATCTAACTACTGTGCCGCAAAAGCAGGTTTGATTGGTTTCTCTAAAGGTTTAGCTAAAGAAGTGGCATCACGTGGCATTACTGTAAATGTTGTGGCTCCAGGCTTCATCGCAACGGATATGACAGAAGTGCTTACTGAAGAACAAAAAGCGGGTATTCTTGGTAATGTCCCAGCTGGTCGTTTAGGTGAGCCAAAAGATATCGCAAAAGCGGTGGCGTTTTTAGCTTCTGACGATGCAGCTTATATTACGGGTACTACATTGCATGTGAATGGTGGCTTATATATGAGCTAACCCTTAAGGGGATATATATCTGGGATTTTGTCTATAAAATATAGCAAAGCAGTTTAGTTAATGATAAAATCCCAAACGCAATGTAACTTTTTCTCTGTATGTGTTTTTACATTGCCTGTTTTTTGTGGTGCGACCACCTAAGAAATAGTTGCAACTTTATCAAAAATGCATACACTAACCGCTCTTAAATGAGTTAAAACAACAATAGGAAAAACAAATGAGTATTGAAGAACGCGTGAAAAAAATCATCGTTGAACAATTAGGTGTTAAAGAAGAAGACGTAAAACCAGAAGCTTCTTTCGTTGAAGATTTAGGTGCGGATTCTTTAGATACAGTTGAATTAGTAATGGCTTTAGAAGAAGAATTCGATATCGAAATTCCTGATGAAGAAGCTGAAAAAATCACAACTGTTCAATCTGCGATTGACTACGTTCAAAACAATCAGTAATTTTTAAGTTGGGCGATCTTTTAGGTCGCCTAATTTTTTTCTTTAAATTTCTTTCTAAATTACTTATCTTCAAATAAAACAAGATACATCTAAATCTTTTAAATTTCTGACCGCACTTTCCTTTATTTAATCTTTCTCAGATTTGCTTTTATTATTTGGTTCCCCTATTTTTTGATTTAAAACAAAATTTACCCTAAAAATACTTATTATGAGTTAATTTTGGTGCTAATATTTGATCCAAATTTTTTTCTAATTAACCATAAAATGATTCGGAGTATCTTATGGATTTTCTAATGAACCTAGGTGAGGGTAGCCAGTTTGCGATTCAGCTTGCTATTGTTCTTATCTGTTTATTTTACGGGGCAAAAAAAGGTGGTATCGCACTGGGTATGCTCGGTGGGGTAGGCTTAATTGTTCTTGTTTTCGGCTTTGGTATTGAACCAGGTAAGCCTGCTATCGATGTTATGTTAACCATCCTTGCGGTGGTGGTGACATCGGCAACATTACAGGCCAGTGGCGGTTTAGATGTAATGTTACAAATCGCGGAGAAAATGCTTCGTCGTAACCCTAAATATGTCAGTATTTTGGCTCCGTTTGTAACCTGTTTCTTAACTATTTTATGTGGTACAGGTCACGTGGTTTATACCATGTTACCAATCATCTATGATATCGCGATCAAAAATGATATTCGTCCTGAACGTCCAATGGCGGCAAGTTCAATTGCCTCTCAAATGGGTATCATCGCGTCACCAGTTTCTGTGGCAGTAGTGACTTTAACCACATTCTTAGTGAATGCTAAAACCCCATTAGCAGGTTTTGATGGCTATTTAGATTTATTAAAAATTACTGTGCCTTCAACCCTTTGTGGTGTATTAGCGATCGGTATTTTCAGCTGGTTCCGTGGTAAAGATTTAGATAAAGACCCAGAATTCCAAGAAAAATTAAAAGATCCAGAATTCAAAAAATATGTTTATGGTGATAGCACATCATTGTTAGACAAAAAATTACCACAATCTAGCTGGAATGCGATGTGGATCTTCTTTGGTGCGATTTTAGTGGTAGCGCTATTAGGTTACTTTAAAGATTTACGCCCAGCCTTTGAAAAATCAGCACCAGCTCAAGTGGTTGAAATCGTTTCTGCTGATAAAGCTGTGAAAACCTTTAATGTTAAAGACGGTAAAATCGTTGCGTTAGCGAAAGACGGTACATTAGTACTTGATGTTAAAGACAGCAAAGCAAAAGCAAAAACAGCCTATAACAACGTTGCAATTTATAACGATAAAGGTGAAGTTGCTCAAACGATTACCGCTCAAGATAACAGTGTTGTAATTACGGCTGGAGATAAAACTGAAACTATCGATAACGCTGCAATTGTCTTAAAAGATACGGCGAAGAAAAAAGTGAATTTAAGCATGGTTCACGTTATTCAAATCTTCATGTTATTAGCGGGTGCATTAATCATTATCTTTACCAAAACTGATGCGGGTAAAATCAGTAAAAATGAAATTTTCCGTTCAGGTATGATTGCGTTAGTCGCTGTATTCGGGATTTCTTGGATGGCAGAAACCATGTTTACTGTTCATACACCAATGATGAAAGCGGCACTTGGTGATGTGGTAAAAGCACATCCTTGGACTTACGCCGTGATGTTGTTATTAATTTCTAAATTCGTAAACTCACAAGCGGCAGCATTGGTTGCATTCGTTCCACTTGCTTTAGGTATCGGAGTTGACCCTGCGATTATCTTAGCCTTTGCTTCAGCTTGTTACGGTTACTACATTTTACCAACTTACCCAAGTGACCTTGCGGCGATCCAATTCGACCGTTCAGGTACAACCCATATTGGTAAGTTTGTAATTAACCACAGCTTTATTTTACCGGGCTTAATCGGTGTAATCACTTCATGTATCTTTGGTTACATTTTCACAAGCTTGTTTGGTTATCTATAATTAACTGTTGATAAAAGAAAAGGCTATTCGTTTGAATAGCTTTTTTGTTACGCTTCCCAGCGTTTAAAAATGAGCGAGGTATTGACCCCTCCAAAAGCAAAGTTATTGTTCATCACATAGTTTGTTTGAATTTGTCGACCATCACCTTGAATATAGTCTAATTTGCCACAGCGTTCGTCAATATTATCTAAATTAATGGTTGGGGCAAACCAGCCATCACGCATCATTTCAATTGAGAACCAAGATTCTAATGCGCCACAAGCACCTAGGGTATGTCCTAGATAGCTTTTTTGTGAGCTAAGTGGTACTTTTCCAAACACAGCTTCCGTTGCGAGTGTTTCTGCGATGTCGCCTTGTTCAGTGGCCGTGCCATGGCCATTTACATAGCCCACTTTCTCTGGAGATAGCTGTGCATCTTTTAAGGCTAGCTCCATACAGCTCTGCATAGTATCTTTTTGTGGACGAGTTACATGAGCTCCATCGCTATTGGCACCATAGCCAACAACTTCTGCAATAATATTGGCATCACGAGAAAGGGCGTGTTCTAACTCTTCTAATACAAAAATACCTGCACCTTCACCAATAACTAATCCATCACGATCTTTATCATAAGGGCGAGGCGTTAGTTTAGGATGTACATTGTTTCTACTTGCAGCATAAAGAGAGTCAAATACATAAACTTCAGATGGACAAAATTCTTCTGCTCCGCCAGCAAGCATCATTGGTATTAAACCATGTTTAATTGATTCATAGGCATAGCCAATACCTTGGCTTCCAGAAGAACAAGCACTAGAAGTGGGAATGATGCGACCGGTTAGACCAAAGAAAATACCAATATTTGCTGCCGTGGTATGAGGCATCATTCGTACATAGGTATTGGCATTAAAACCATCTGATTTTCCTGTCATGAGGAGTTCTGCCGCATCTCTGACATCATTTGTTGAGCCAGTAGAGGAACCACATGCTACGCCCATTACTCCTTCTTTTAGATAAGGTAAAATGACTCCATTCTCATCTAATAGATTGGCGTTTGCTAAGGCGAGTTCAGCAGCTTCAACGGCAAATTGAGAGACGCGGCCTAAGCTGCGAAGTTGTTTTCGATTCCAATGAGCAGGAGGAGTGTAATCATGGATTTCAGCACCGAGATTTGCCCCTAACTCAGGATAACGTTCGGCCCATTCGGTTTTAGCTTGAACCGCGTTTTGTTTGCGTTGAAAGGCGGCTTTTACGTCTTTCCATGTTTTTCCAAAGGCCGTGACAGCTCCAATACCTGTAATGACAACTCGTTTCATTTTTTTTATCTCAATTATTTATTATTAGATTAGTACAAAATATTTTTGTACTGCAAATGTTTTAGCAAAGCCCACCATTAACAGCGATAACTTGGCGAGTAATATAAGCGGCTTTTTCATCCATCAGAAAATCTACGGCATGCGCAACTTCTTCTGGGCTTCCCATTCTTGCTGCGGGAATCATTTTTAGAATTTCATCAATCGGAAGATTTTCATCTAATATATCCGTATCGATGAGACCTGGAGCCACGCAGTTTACCGTGATTTTACGTTTAGCGAGTTCGACGGCGAGTGCTTTTGCAGCCCCAATAATACCGGCCTTAGAGGCGCTATAGTTAACTTGGCCTCTGTTGCCAATTAGTCCAGATACAGATGTGATACAAACGATTCGACCTGCTTTACGGCGTCGGATCATTGGCATCATAATAGGATGGAGAACATTATAAAACCCATCTAAATTCGTGCGTAAAACAACATCCCAATCTTCATCAGTTAGAGCAGGGAATGCATTATCTCGTGTTAATCCGGCATTGAGCACAACGCCATAATAAGCACCGTGAGATTCAACATCAGCAAGTAGTTTTTCTGCTGTTTCGTTTCGATGACTAACATCAAACTGCAATACGCGAGCTTGACGACCTAATTCTCGAATTGATTGTGCGACCTCTTCAGCCTCTTCAATACGACTGCGGCAATGAACCACAATATCAAAACCTGATTGTGCAAGGCGTAAGGCGATGGCTTTACCGATACCTCGGCTTGATCCTGTAACTAAAATGGTTTCACTCATTTTTTATTCCTGTGATATTTGTGGTCTGAAAACGTTTAATGCACCTTCCACTAAAGGTTGCTGGTTAGAAAGATCAATTAACGTACAGTCAAAAACACCAAATCCTGTTGCGTCTTCAATAGAACGTTTAATTTGAATTTGTAATAAGCTTCCTATGGAAATATCTTGACGATGTAATGTTAGTTTTCTTGAGCCAATCCAATAGCCTAATCCAATAGGTTGACCCGCTTTTACACATTTACATCCCGCCCATGCTGCTACGCCTTGAGCTAAGATTTCAGCGCCCATATAAGTAGCCAATTTGCCATCTTTTAAGAGCAGGCAATCTGGTTTTACGGTCATCTCCGCGATCAAATAATCTTCGCCAAATTCAGTGATTTTATCTAGCATGACCATTTCCCCACTATGAGGGATTAATGGTGAAATATCAGTAATAGGACAGGTTAAATCAATCATTCACTTCCCCTAAAATAAGTACTGAATTATTACCACCGAAAGCGAAAGAGCTACTTGCACCAATGCGTCTGTCGGATTTCCAAGAACTCATGTGATCGGTAATGGTAATTGATGGCATTTTTTCATCGGCTTGTTGATCCCATAATTGTGCAGGAAGTTTACCTGTTGGATTAAAAGTGCGGTCAATCATCCCCCATAAAATAGCTGCTTCAATAGCACCCGCGGCACCTAGCGTGTGTCCAGTATAAGGTTTTGTTGTTGTGCAAGGGGTATCGTGACCAAAAATATGGTGAATGGCTAAGGCTTCCATCTGATCATTATGGATGGTGCCGGTGCCATGTAAATTAACCCAATTAATGGCTTCTGGAGCTAGTTGTGCCGAGTTTAATGCATCTTGGAAGGCTTTAATCGCACCTTCGCCTTCAGGGTGTGGAGATGACATATGATAGGCATCACTGCTGGCCCCATAGCCTAATAGCGCCACATTATGATCATCTAATTTTTCTTTACTCATCACGAATACAGCGGAACCTTCACCTAGATTGATACCTTGGCGATTAGCTGAAAAAGGATTGGTTTGTTCAGCAGATAAAACGGAGAGAGAGTTAAAACCAACTAAGGTTAATAGCGATAAAGTATCGACGCCACCGCAAATTACTGCATCACACAAATTTGCATTCAATAGACGAGCTGCACTAATTAATGCTTTCGCACCTGATGTACAAGCGGTTGAAATGCCATAAATAAGATTGGTTAAGCCATATTGATGGGCAATAAAATCAGCCGGAGCAGAAAAATATTGTTGTTGTTGATTAAATTCAGCACCGGACCAATCCTCATGTTCTGCAGCATATTTAAATACAGGTAAATTTTCATCTACACCTGTGGTAGATGTACCGATAACTACTGCAATACGATGGCGACCAAAACGTGAGATAGCTTTCTGAATGGTTGGTTCAATTTGTTCTAAGCTGTGCCAGAGTAATTGATTGTTTCGGCTGTGATGTTTTTTGGGTAAATCAGCCGGAAATGCCCGCAAGGATGTGTTGACTTCACCCAGAGTATTACATTTACCCTGCAAGCCATTTTCTTGGAAATGTTTGTTAGAAAAAGTCAGTGGCGAGTCACTACCTTCCAATAAAGTTTGAACATGTTGAGATAGACTATCGCCAATGCTACTCAAAATGCCTGGTTGAGAAAGAAATAATTGCACAGAGATTCCTAATTGTTAAGTTCTTCAATTTGCCAACGACTGCCATCTGCTAGCTGAATAAAATATTGATTTGATTGTTTGCAAACGTTCCATAAAAAACGACCATTCTGTTGGTAAATCGCCGTATTTTGTTGATGCGATACATCCACATTCATTAATGTTAAGTGTTTTGCATCGGGTTGTTGTTCTGTAAATGCAGTTGCCAGCGCCAAGAACAAGCCTTGTGCTTGTTTATTCGGCATCACAAAGCCGTCATTTTTCCAGCCTTGTTTTGTTAATAATAATCGAGCAATGGGTGAACCTAGAGGATCGGTTTGAACCCATCGCCATTGCTCAGGCTGGAACTGAACAGTCAGCAAGCTTGTTTGTTTAACTTGCTGTTCTGCAAGTTGCTCTACTTTAAAGGTTCGGCTGTCTGTTTTTACTTCTGGTAAAGTCTCAATGTTGGGTAAAGTTGAGCAAGCTGCCAGTAATGTTAATGCCCATAATAAAAGGTATTTTTTTATCATAAAGTGCGGTTATTTTTATGCGTTTTTTAGCGCATGAGTTTTAATGTGGTTAAGAGGCTTATTATAACACCAATACTGACACTTATACCAAATGTCGCTACTGCTGGTGTGGAGCTAATAGCGAGCAGTAAAAATGAGATTAATGTGGTACAGGCAGCTAATGTCAGTGTAATACGTTTATGAGATGGCTCTTCATGTACGGTTTTCATATAAACGGCGTAGTCAATGCCAATGGCTGAAACCAGTAATAATCCAAACATCGAAAATAAACCAATAGGTAAGCCAATCCAACCCAAAATAGCAACCGTTCCTAAGATTGCTACACAAGGAATGAACAAGATTCGAATGCTTGTTTTGGTTTCAAATACTTTCCATAAAAGTAATCCTGCAATAACAAAAGAAATGATTTTCAGCCAGGCTGCTTGTTCTTTTGCTTCTTTAAAGGATTGATTTAAATAAGCACGTTTATCTTGCCAGAAAATATCTCGATTATTTGCCAATGCTTGCATTGTTGCACTATCCGCTTGAGATATTTTTATGATACTCGCCACTTGGTTAGGGGCTAATTCACCTAAATAAAGCATCTTCCACGTTTGTCCAAGTTGCGTATTAAGCGCTTCAGATAAGGTCAATGGCTTACGTTGAGGAAGTGCGGTCAAATTTTGCTGAATTTTTTCAGTTGGCACACCAATATCATTTAAAACGGTATAATCATCAGCAGAGATATGTTGAAGGTGTTCTGCGAATTGCTTCTGTTCTGTGAGGGGCAAAATCCACTGGCTTAATGATTTAAATGTGATGTTACGTTGAGCTAATTGCTTGCTTAACTTAGCATCTTTTTCAAGTAATAACGCCTCATTTTCAGCCGTCAATAAAAAATATTGGCTTCCTAAATCCACCCCAGTGAGTTCACCGATAATTTTGGCTTCATTTAGCATAGATTGAGGCATAGATACCCATTGTCGGATATCGTCATGCCATGAGGATTTAATACCGCCTCCTAAAACTAAAAGAAAGATAATAAGGAGTGTACCTTTATTAAAGCGTTTGTTTGCAAAGGTATTTAATCCTTTTTGTATGAGATTAAATGTTTTTCTTTCGGGTAATAATGTGGTTGGCTGATACCGATAAAATAAATAAGGTAAGAATAACTGTGTCGCAAGTAACGCAGTAATCAAAGATACAGCGGAAAAAAGAGCGGTTTGCTGCAAAATAGGCAAATGGGTAAAGGCAAGTAGTCCATACCCGAGCAAGGTAACTAACAAGCTGATGAAAAAGGTAAAACGCAATTTTTGCATGGCAAGAAGTGGCAACCATTTTCGGTCAAATAGGGAGCCTGCAAGCCAGTGAAGCGGGAAGTCAATTAATACACCGACGAGACTAGTCCCAATAACAAGGGTAAGAATATGAATTTGACCAAATCCCCACACGGTTGCAACGACACCTGAAAGCATTCCAATTAGAATCGGCAAAAATAGCCATAAAATACGACGAGTACGAAAGACAATAAGTAATAATAATAACGTTAAACTCACGCCGAGTACGCTCATTAATGTGCTTTCTTTTTCAGCTTTTTGTTTTGCATCAGCGGCAAACAATGCACTACCTGTAATTTTAAATTGTGCACCAGATTGAGTGAGATATTGGCGATTTCCCGTTAGAAGTGCGGTTAAATTTTCTGATGGATTGATGAAATCATTTTGTTGCAGTTCAGCACGTAATAAAACCCACGTCATATTATCTTGCTTGACCGTGAGCATGCCATTTTCGGCGTGCCATTGTACATTACCTTGTTGTGTTTGCTGTGCAAAACGTCCAAAACCAAGCCAATCTTGTTCTAATGAGAGTAAATTATTTCGCTTAAATGGGTTAACGATGTCCTCCGCATATTGCTGAAAATAGCTTTTAGGATCGTTAATCAACTGTTCACGAACAGATTGTGGCAAAGTGGCAAATGCGACAAGCTGAATATCTTGTTGTAGCTGAGTAAGGTTAGGCTGAATGCGATCGGTAATATGAGAGAAAAGTTTGCTACTACGCCACGTTTGCGTAATATGGTCTGTCAGCTGAAAAGCCTGTTTTTCATCAGCATGTCCGATAAGTGCAATTATTTGGCTATTTAGCTGTTTTTCTTGTTGTTGATCAGCGAGAACTTGAATATTCGCCCATTCTTGTTGAGAGGGGAGTAATGTGTGTAAATCTGTTTGTAGCCAATTTCCTTGTTTGACAAAATAGCCAAACAAGAGGGAAATAAACAAGATAAATACAGCATATAACAAGGAAACTGCGGTTGTTTTTTTCATCTTTTACAATCGTTTATTCCAGCGCTGAACGGGCAAACTGACTTAATGGCTGATTAAGCTGGATTTGCTTAAATTCAATTTGTGTGCGATCGCCTTGTTTTTCATTTAAGGTTAATTTTTTCACAGTTTGATCGCCTGAAATTTCAATAGTTGTGAAGATTTGCTGCATTAATAATGAATTAGGCGTTAAGGTCAGTTGCCATTGGTTAGCGTTACCGGATAATGCAAAATCAAATTGAGATTTAAGTCCATCAATATTGCCGGATAATAGACCTAAAAATAGACCAATTTGCTCGTTTTGCCCAATATTACCGCTATTAACCCATTGGATTCCATTCCATTGTTGAATCCCCTTAGGCGTTACTCTTAAGCTATTATTAAACGGTTTTTCAAGCTGCCATAATAGTCCTTTTTGAGCTAATAAGGCGAATTGACCTTGCATTTCAATTGGCTTGTTTAATGCCTTTAAATAGCGATGTTGGATAAAGTTTCCTTGAACGCTTTGAGGTTGCTGGAGTTGTTTCACCAAATCAGCTTCAGAAAAAGCGAAGCTTACGCTGCTTAGGAGCAAGCCTAAGATGAGGATCATCAATCGCATTATTATTTTCCTTCAGATACAAAAGTAGGATGAGTTTTGACCGCGCTTTGCCAACATGGTGGCGTTTGTAATTGCATTTCTCGTGTTTGCATGCTGACGGCTACTTGTGTGGTACTTGCAGTAGTTAATTTTTGATTGGTTTTAGCATCAAAAATGACGTAATCAATGCGTAAGCAAGTTTCATATTCGACCACTTTCAGTTCAATTCGGATTTTTTGACGAAATAATGCAGGGTTAACATATTTAATATTAAGTTGAACGATTGGCCAACCAAACCCTTGTTTTCTCATAACATCATAGGTATAGCCAATTTCCTCTAGAAATTGACAACGCGCCATTTCAAGATATTTGACGTAATGCCCGTGCCACATAATATCCATGGAGTCGACATCAAAAAACTGTACTTCAAATTCAGAATTATGACGGCAAAAAACATGTTTTTTCATTTTTTATCATTCCAAAAGTTATAAAAATTAAACCAAAGCAGAGGATTTTCTGCACACTCTTTGGCAAGTAAGTCCGCATATTGTTGCATGACTTGCTTAATATTTTCTTCTCGCGCTTTGCCTCGTCCGCTAATTGGGGGTGAAAAACGGCGCAATTTCATTCGATATTGTCCTTTTTCTTTAAGGCAAAAAATTGTATTTAAAGGCGCTTTTAAAATGCTTGCAAGTAGCCACGCACCTTGAGGAAATTCAGCAGAATGACCAAGGAAATTGACTGATTGTGTTTTATCGCCACGGATAGGCACACGATCAGCAGCAATCGCAATCCATTCACCTCGTTCTAAGCGTTGGGAAAGCTCTAACATTTTTTGCGCATCTAAATCTTCAACTTGAATAAGAGGTAAGGCGTCAGCACCCGCTTCAACTAATGCTTTGTTAAATGCTTCAGCATTTTTGCTATGAACTAATACATTCAAATGAAAGTCTTCATGTTGTCCACTATCAACTAATGCACGGCAAATCTCGATGTTACCAAAATGCGAGCAAACAAGAATCTGACCTCGTCCACCTTGATCTACATCGCCATATAAATTATCAGCATCATCGATAATTAAATCCTTGTAATGGATTTTCCGTTGCCAAACCGCAAAGTTGTCACAAATGATTTCACCAAAAAAGAGAAATTGACGAAATACAGGGAATGAGGGGAGATGACAATACGGGAATTGTTGTTTAAGACGATATTGGTAAACTTTAATGTTGTTTCGCGCTTTTCTGGCAGTCAGATAAAAATAACAAACCACCACAAACGTGGCGATTTTAATTAACCATAATGGGCAATATTTTACGATTAATCGTGTGAGATTTAAGAAAAAAGCATTTCCTCGTTCCGATTGTTTCGCCCAATGTTGACTATTTTCATTTGGTTGACTCATAGAGGCTTTCCAGTTAGTAAGCGTTTTAACATACCAAAAAATAAATACATGTGCATTTTACTGATTAATACATTGTCTTTCCAAGCGTTGAAATGTGAGATGCCGTTTTTATCATAGGAAACAGGGGTATCAACCCAAATTAACGGAATTTGGTACCAATGAGCTTTGATTATAATTTCAATATCAAAATCCATGCGATTCCCAATATGTTCGTTATCGAGAATTTCAATGGTACGATTCAATGGATATAAGCGAAAACCACACATGCCATCTTTAATATCGAGAGAAAGTGTGTGAATGGCATTCCAAAAATCCGTAATTTTTCTCCCATAAAGTCTAGATTTAGGTGCATCATCACCGTATATAGGGTTACCACAAATAAGTGCGGTCGGATTTTCGAGCATTTTTTGCTGCATTGAAAGGGCGTCAGTCAGATTGTGCTGGCCATCTGCATCCACTTGCAAGGCATGAGTGAATCCTTGCTCAAACGCTAACCTAAAACCTACTTTCATCGCGCCACCTTTACCTTGATTTTGTGGGCAATAATGAATATGTAGATTGTCTTTTTCTGAAAGAGAAGCCAACGCATTTTTATGCTGTTCAGATGAGCCATCATCAACTACTAATACAGGCAAATTTAGCTTGTGTAATTGGTTAATGACATTGCCAATTTTGTCAGAATGATTGTAGTGCGGGATGATCGCAATAAGTTTAGATTCCATCATAGCAAGTTAAAATTGTTCTTCTTTTTCATGTAAAAATATGGCATCAAAATCCGCTCGGCTAATCTTGAATTGGCTATTACGTGGCAATTTGTTAGTAAATCGCCAAAAACGTGGTAAGCCTGAATGCTCCTGGGTTTTACTTAAATGAAGACGAAGTTGTTTTAATAACTCAGCCCGTCCTTTTTGTAGATAAAAGGAAATGCCTTCTTCCTTCAATTCTACCCATGCAGCTGGGCGTAAATGATTAGGGTGTTGTGCAACATAGCAATCTCGAATATAAGGGTGTTTTAGTAGGTCTTGTTCAATTCGAACTAAAGAAATACGCTTATCGCCAAATTTAACGATGCGATCAATGCGTCCTAATAAGTTAAATTGATTACCAATGATTTCAACACCATCAGCCGTTTGCTCACGCTGTTCAAGCCACGGTGATTCAACCCATAATGCATTTTCTTCATTAACCCCGATCTTAGTTACGGGTGTAGGTGTCCAGAGTCCAGCTTGTTCACGAAATGCAATGACGCCTGTTTCTGTACTGCCATAGCCTTCAATTGTTTTAGTCTTAAGTTTTGTGCGCATTGCCGTTGCTGTTTCTTCTGGCAGCATCCCTCCAGAAGACAGAATCCCTAAAATACGGCATTGATGAAGTTGAGGTTCATCTAAATTTAAATGGGTCAGTAATGCTGGGCTGCTAATCCATATAGATTGTTTTGCAATAAGGCTTTCTGCAATCATATATTCTGGATAAGGGAGCTGTTTGCGACCAATTGACCAGCCCATTGTCAGCGGTAACATGACTCGATAGGATAAACCATAGTGGTGTTGTGCTGAAACGCTTGAAACAACATGGATGTTATCCCCTTCCGGGAAAGGTAGTGACTGACTAATTGCTTCAGATTCTTGCCACATTTTTTCCGCTGTTTTCAGCATGATTTTAGGTTGGCCACTACTTCCTGATGTTTTTAACCAAATTTCGGTTTGACAATGTTTATCAATGAAGAAATCTTTTTTATCAACAACTTGTGAGATACCATAGGTGTTGAATTTATTATCATCAAATAACATATCAGCATTATCACGAATCCATTCTTGATTTTCATCTAAAAGGTTTGGTGGAAGTAAAATTCGGGTTTTAGCATCAAAACAAGCAAGCATTGCACATGCATAGTTTGCCGCATCTTCAAACCAAAATGCCGCACTTTGAATGTTATCTTGTTGAAGTTGTTGGCTAATTTGTTGACAGCGATAAGTAAAATCTTGCCAGCGCCATTCTGGATTTAATGCAATAAGTGAGTTAGGTTGATGTTTATTCATAGTGATTCCGTTTTACGCGTTGACGAATGAGCCATTCAATACTCATAACTAGGCCCATAATAATGTAAGAAATAACCCCAGTATAAATTGCCCAATATTCTAATAAGTTAAATGCAATAAAGAGAGTTGAAAGCAAAATATTTAAACAAAATACGCCACACCAGACTTGGGTTACTCGGCGAGTATATTGAATGGCTTGCGAAGTGAGATTAGGCGCTTGTAAACGAGCTAATCTTTCAACCAATGATTGAGATTGGAATAGACTTCCGCCAAATAACACCAACATAATGCCATTCATTAAAATAGGATACCAATACATCATATCGAGTGAGCGCTGCCAACCTACAAGAAATAACAGGCCAGCCATGCTTAATGCAAAAATTCTTTGCCCTTTATTCGGATGTATTAGACTTTTAATCAACCATAAAAAACTCATCACATAAGGTAACGTATGTAAGAGTTGGTCTGCTTGAAAGAATAGCCAAATAATAGGGTAAGCAATGGCTGTTAGTGCAAGCAATATATTAACAATCAGTAAGATGATCTTCATGCTCAATGACAGCTAATCCAGTACAGCAAGTCTCATTATTGGCAAGTAATTGAAATGCCATTCTGTTTTTTGCTGGGTCCCATTTTAATTGAATATCAAAGCGATCATTCGGTCGTAAGAATGTTTGATACTTCAGTTTATCGAATGAACGGATAATGACTTCTTTACCAAAAAACGCCTTTATTTTTTCCGAAATCCATTGTAATTCAATGACGCCAGGAACTAATGGAAATTCAGCAAAGTGATCTTTTAGATACACTAAATCAAGCGGCACAATACCGGTTGATATTTGTGAATTTTCATTTTTGCTTTGTTCAAGCCAAATCGCATCTTTACAGGTGTCTAAACAAGTGCGGTTAAATTCCAGCTTATTTATTTTTGACTGACTATTACGTGGTAATTGATAAGTGAATCGCCAAAAACGAGGGATAGCTGCTTTTTCTTGTGAATGCTCTAAGAAAAGTTTTAGCTTGTGAATAAGCGCTCTTCGCCCTTTCTCTCTAAAAAATTGAATGCCTTGCTCAGTTAAACCAATCCAAGCTGCAAGACGAGATTTTTCAGGGTGTTGAGCAATATAACAATCCTCAATAAATTCGTGTTTATTCAACGCTGTTTCTACGCCTAATAAGGAAATGCGTTTATCTCCTATTTTGACAATGCGATCCGCTCGTCCTAATAAACGGAAACCATTTTCTTCAAACTCAACTACATCTGCAGTTTGTTCACGTTTAGCAAGCCAAACACCTTCGATCCATAACTCGCCTTGCCCATTGCTACCAAGTTTGCTATTAGGTAATTGTCGCCAAAGGGAAATATCATCCCGGATAGCAATTGGGCCCGTCTCAGTGCTGCCATAAATTTCGATAACAGAATGGTGAATTTTAGCTCTAATTTGCTCAGATAACTCTTCAGCTAATGCACCACCTGAAGAAATAATACCAACAATATTTTCAGCAATTTTCATTTGTTGCCAATCTATGCCTGAAAGCATTGCTGGGCTACTCACAATAACTGCCGATTGTGATTTATTGGCTTCTTGCATGACACATTCAGGGTAGAAAAGTTGTTTTCGACCAATTTGCCAGCCGTTAACCAGTGACATCATAATATGTACGGTTAAGCCGTAAATATGCTGAATACTCACTGTACTAATTGCAGTAATATTATTTTCAGCAGTAAATGGTAAACCTTCGGCTAAGACTTCTCCGCCTAACCACATTTGTTCTGCTGTTTTAATGATGGTTTTGGCTTCACCTGTGCTGCCTGATGTTTTCAACCAGATTTCAGTTTGGTTGCTAAAGTCAAAGAGCGGTTGATTTTTAGTAACTTTTTTCCAATCTTGTGTAATACCAAATTGAGAGATTTGCTCGCATTTTTCGAGTTCAATATCACGATCAGTGAGCCAAAGTTCAGAATGCTCATTTGCCCACTGAATACTTTCTTCAGTGAAATTGGGTGGAAAAAGAACACGAACATTGGCATGCCAAGCACCTAGCAGTAAGCATGCCAATGTTGCACCATCTTCTAGCCATACCGTGACAGAACGAAGTTGACGCAGTTGCAATTCAGCTGAAATTTGAAATGCTCGGCACTCAAAATCAGCATAGTGCCAATTTGGGTGCTGAGCAATAAGAGAAGTCGGTAAGTAAGGAGTCATTATTGTGCGTTTTGACTAAGTTTAAGAACCGCCTGAACCACGTCATCTACAGTACGCACATTACGGAAATCTTCCGCTTGAAGTTTATGCCCTGTTTTACGTTTAATATGATCAATTAAGTCAATAGCATCAATACTATCGATCTCTAAATCTTCATAAAGATTTGTTTCTGGCTTAATTCTTTCTGGCTCAATCTCAAATAATGATTCCAGAGCTTCCGTTAATAAGTCTCTGATTTCCTGTTCAGTCATGAATTATGCCTCACCTTTTTGTGTGCGAATAAAGTGAGCAAGCGTGGCTACACTTTCAAAGTAATCTCTTAATTGAGTTTGTTCGCCATCTAATTGTAAACCAAATGTTTTTTGAACAGCTAAGCCTAATTCTAAGGCATCAACTGAATCTAAACCTAACCCTTCAGATGAAAAAAGAGGCATGTCAGTTTCAATATCTTCGATACTGATGTCTTCTAATGCTAGGCTGTCAATGATAAGTTGTTTTAATTGTTGTTCAAGTTGCATTATTGCGATCCTTTTTGTGAGGTTTGAGAATTAAAATAATCTTCTAAATATTTCGTTAAACGGCGAGATGCCATTGGGATAGATTGATTTTCTATCCATTCTTTTGGATCTATATCATCGCCAACTGATAGTTCATAATGAATTTGTCTATCTGGTATTTTATACCATGGATGACCTTTTTTTAGGCTTAATGGATTCATCTTTATGGTAATAGGTGTAATCACTTTTGCGCTACGTAATCCAATTGAAACGGCACCACGATTCAATTTAACAATGCCATCCCAGCCAGTTCTTGTTCCTTCAGGAAATAATAACAGGCTTTCTTGTTGTAAGACACGTTCACAATGGTCCAAAAGCTCTAGCGACTCTGTATTGGGAATAAAGCCACAAGCGAGAATTTGATTTCTCATTGTAGGATTGTGTAAAAGATCTTTTTTCACAATACAGTTAAGCGAAGGTGCTTTACTGAGAATTAGTACAACATCAAGCAAAGATGGGTGATTAACCACGACTAATTGTCCTGGCCGCCCTAATTTCTCAAATCCTTGATAAGAGACTTTTAAGGCTCCTGCACAGGACAGGTAGCGAATAAAATAGTACCAAATCCCGCCAACGAAATGACGAATTTTTAGCTGTGTAGATAAATTAGCTTGCTTTCCTTTTTTGGCAAAAGGAAGTAAAACGAGTTGCAATAATGTACCGGCAACGGCCCAAAATAAAAAAGCAATTGCGGTAGCAAGCCAACGTTTAAGAAAATCTAATTTTTCTGCCATAGCCAAGTTCCATTTGAACTACTTGGTGTACGCCAAGCATGACTCTCAAGATGTTGATGAGAAACCCAAGTTAGTGCATTATCTGCGATATCATTATTAAAAGAGGAATCGGTAAGCGTTAATTGATATTGCTTTCCTTTAGTAACGACTAAAGCCAAGGCGTAGCCTAAAGGAGTACGAATGACCGGTTGAGCATTGTATTTTGCTTCAAGAGGTGATTCTGCAATAACAACAAGCACTTTTTCATGCCCTTCATTAAGCAATAATGTTGCTTCCAATAGTGCGGTTTCAAGATTGTCAACTCGGGCCATAATCGAAGTGGTTTCTGATTTAACTTGACGTAATTCAGACCATTGTCCAATTAATGCATTATGAACTGAAAGGCTAAAAGAGGTGGGAGAAACATCCCCTTCTTTTAATAAGGAATGCCACAACGCAAAATTACGATTCATTTCACTGTTTGATGAGGCATAAACCACTGGCATATCTGCATTTTCTCCTACCAAATCCCACGCAGCCTCAAAAAATAGACGCGCAGAGTCACTTAAGCGACGGCGTTTTAGTGGGGGTAAAAAGGCTAATTTAGGTGCAAAGTCTTCAAATGTTTCACTTTGGTTTCGTAAATAAGCATAGCCTTGTTTCCAATCATCTGCGGTTAGCGATTTATTGCAAACAATATTCCACCCTTGAAGTGAGAAAGAGAAATTACAGATTTCAGTCATGTTATATTGTTAAAAATTAATTGTTTTTGAATAATTCATTAATCATTAAATCTGTTTGGCCTTGTAAACCAACTTGTTTTACACGATCAGCTTCATCACCGCGATGTTTATAAGAAACAGAGCCAAGAGAAAGTTTATTTGAATCTCTTAGATCTAATCTTGCTCTTGCAATAATTTTAGAGTTCCCTTTTACGCTGAAGTGTAAAATATGATTACAGTCTTCATCTTTTTTAACAAGTCTTGCTGCGATATGTTTTTGTTTTAAACTTTTTGTTAAAGCCTCTACAATTTCATCTGGCGCTTTACGAATAGATCCTTTCAAGCATACTTCTTTAATATTTTTGCTTTCCACAGGTTTTACATCGTTGACACCTGAAGAACACGCAGAAAGAACAAGTGAGCCAAATAAAAGTGAGGAAAGTAATAATTTCTTCATAAAATAGGAGCCTTATTAATATTATAAATTATAATTTGAAGGTGAGATTTTACACTACTTCTATTCACAATAAAATAGTCACAGGTTGGTTAAAATCTGGTATATTGTTCACCTCTATGTAATAAAGAGAAATTATTTATTTCATTCAAATCACAAGGAGTCAAAATGAAATTAGTATCTAAATTGAGTATTGTTGCTGCAGCTATGCTTATGGCAGCTTGTGCACCAAGAGATACAACTCATTACTATTCTATTCAGGATGCTTTAAATTCCCCTGAAGCAAAAGAAATCGTTGATCCATCGGTTAAGCTTTACTTTGGTAAATCTGCACCAGGTAAAGTCGTTAAAGCTGGTGTTGTGAGCAATAAGAAAACAAATGCGGCAAATAAAACAGATGAAAAATCTTGCCAGTGGGCGTTCCTTTCTACTGTGAAACAATTCCAGGATAGAGCTAAATCACAAGGTGCAAGCAAAGTAGGTAATATCGTCAGTTATTACAAAAAGAACACTTTCCAAAGCACAACGCAATATGAATGCCATGCGGGTAACTTAATGAGTGGTGTGGCATTAAAAGGTGATATTGTTAAGTAATTTTTTACCAAATAACACCTTAATTGATATAAATTAAGGTGTTATTTTTTTGATTTGCGAGAGAAAGTCTAAGTTGTTAGACATTGAGTTCTCAAGAGATAAGAGATCAAACCCTATTTCTGCATCTTCCTTATTTTTAGAAATAAGCCAAAATACAGCCCCTTCAGTTTGCTCAGAATGTTTACTTTTTTCCAGAGTCCAACCGATTAATGCAGATGATATTTCATCGTTTTCAAGATCCAATAAGGCGAGTTTTAGCGGTTGCCAAATGGTTTGGTGGTTAATCGCTAAAAATATGGAGTTGGCTGAGGTTTGCAAGATTTGAGTCAGTTGAAATGTCGCTGCGTTATTGATATTTGCCATAAAATCTAAAGGGCTAGGCAAATTTTGCTCCATCAGTTGATGAAACATTTTATCGAACTTGCTTGGTGAATTAAAAAGCGATCCTAAATAAACTCCTGTCTTTTCATCTATATAGGCTGTTAATGGTATGGCACCAAGTAAAGCGAATTGAGTAAAACGGCTCAAACGACGAGCGTCGAGACCTTGTTCTTTGAGTCGTTGACGCAAAGTTTTATCATCCTCTCCATTGGCGATGAACTGATTAGTTTGTTTTATATAAAATGTCATTCACCCACCTTTAAAACCCATGCAATATTGCTACCGCCAAAACCTAAAAAATAATTTAAAAAGTGACCGCACTTCACATCAGTTTTTTGTAAGTGTTCGATTAAAAATGCGGTTTCTAATGCACCACTGGCACCAAGCGTATGTCCCATATAGCGTTTAACTAAAATGGTTTCAGTATCTGGGAAAAGTTCCTGTAAAACAGATTGTTCCATTTCATCGCTATTACCTCCTACACCATGCACTTTAATGCCTTGAATGTTTTCTATTTTTAGATTTGTTTTAGTTAAACAGTTGGTGAGTAATTGATGTAATGCCGCTTCACTACTGTTTGTCAGATTTTTATTATCTGTGATCGTTGTTATCCCCAATATTTCACATGGAAATGACTCGTTTTTTTCTGTTGATAATGCCACACACCCAACGCCTTCCCCCAATACAATACCTGTAGAGTTGATGAAAGGCTGATATTCATTGGCTTGTGATAATAGGTTCATCGATTGGAAATGTTCAAAGGTAAGACGATTAAACATCTCAAAACCAATGACTAGGGCTTTTTTATACATGCCAGCTTTCAGCATTTTATACGCATAACCAATGGCTTGCGCCGAAGATGTACAAGACGTGGCAAAACTAAATACTTCCGTCTGATAGCGATTTCCTAAATCCTCAGCGATGGCAGTAAGGTTATATTCTTTCGGTAATGCTTGATGATGAGCTACACGCGTTTCACAGTCGCTAATCATATAAGCGGTAGAACCAAGTAGAATGGGAATGTTTTTTAGCTCAGATTTATCCCAACCGGCACGTTGTAAAGTGCGGTTAATTTCGAGGTCAATATAGTGATAGAGTAGTTCTAGTGACAACAGCGGTTCCTTAAATGCGTTGAAATAAGGAAAGCTAAGCGGTTGGCCTAGCATATTGGAAGCTCGTTGATCAAGCTTTTCAGCAAATCGAGCAGAAACAGAGTTGAGATAAACGTTCATTAGATTTTACTATGTTGTTCACGGATAAAAGCCGCAAGATCACGTACGTTCATCATGTGTTTGCGCACCATGCGATCACCTTGTAAACGCACACCAAAATGAGCCTGTAGTGCTACAACAACTTGTAACGCATCTAATGAATCTAATTGAATACGGCTTTGTTCGCCAAATAGCCATTCATCATCACGAATTTCGGCAGGATCAAATTCATCTTTTTCTGTTTCTTGCACGATGAGTTTTTTGAGTTCCAGCTCAAGTGCCGGTGCTTCCAGTGTAAAAGTATAAGCCATTAGAATCTCGCTTGTTTAGTTAATTGTCGTTGATAAATTAAAGTCGCTAAAAGTAATGTAATTGCCCCAAATCCACTTAATAAATAGAGTGGTTGTTGTATTTGGTTAAGGTGATAGTGATTTAATAATAAATTTTGGAAACCACTTAATGCCCAGCCCATAGGCGAAAATTGCGAAATAGTTTGCATGATTTCTGGCATCACATAAACAGGCACCATAATACCGCCAATGGCTGCCATGATAATGATGCCGCCTCCGCCTAACACGACCGCATGTTCAGTGGTTCTCGCTACCACACTAATTAACAAACCATATCCTAGTGCTGCAAGGCTTACTGCACTGGATAATACGATGTAGGGTAACCAACTCCCAGAGAGTGTAAATGCGGGCATATCAAGTGCAGGGAGAACAAAATAACCAAGCGCGACCATGCCGACGAATTGTAACTGGTTAATCAAAAAATAAGGAATTAATTTGGCAATAATCAAGCTCAATGCAGAGGCCCGCGCCATGCGTAAACGGGTTAGCGTATTAGTTTGACGTTCCATTGCCATCACGTTAGATAGAGGAATCATAATAAAGAACATGCCGAAAATCAGCCAAGCTGGTACACTATGTTGCACTGAGCTTGGTTTGCTGACTTCCTTCCCATGACGATTGACATAAATTTCTTGCCACAAATCTTTAGCAAGATAATCATTAATTTGAGCAAATTTGCTATCGAGCTCTTTATTGACTTTATTCTGAATTTCTTTAATTGGTTTGCGTTTATTATTTTCTAATGTGATGTGATTGTCAGCTAAATAGTCGTTTAAACGCAGTTGTGAATAATGTTTTTGCAATACACCTTTCACACCCAGTAACCAACTGAGATCTACACTAGGATTCAACCAAAGTTGTAAAGCCTGTTCCTCCGAAAGTGCGGTCTGTTTTTGATTAGGATTTAAAACCAATAGGTCAAATTTACCCGCTTGTAAATCAGCTTGATATTGAGCTAATTCTGACAACGGAGCTTGTTTAACCGCAAGATTTTCTTTCTTGAGTTGAGTGAGAAAATCATCGTTTAGCTGATTTTTTTCACTTAATAGTACAATCTCTGACCGATTGCTTAATGCATTATCATTACTCAATGCCGCCGACATAATCAACATAAACAGAATTGGCATAATGAATAACACAGCAACACCATGCAGATCACGGCTTAATAGGCGCATTTCTTTAAAAATTGATGCAATTAACATGTTTTTCCCGCCTGATTTAAAAAATCTAAATAAAAACGTTCCAAACTTTGTCCTTCTTCTAAAATGCCTTGCACGGTGCCTTGATAAATGAGATTGCCTTCATTTAACAGCACTAACTTATCACATAATTGCTCTATTTCTTGTAAATAATGAGAGGTATAAATTACCGTCACACCTTGCTTTTTCAGCGCCGCTACGCTATCTAAAATAAATTGGCGGGATTGTGGGTCAATACCCACTGTGATCTCATCTAGAAAAATCACTTTTGGGCGATTAATTAAGCCAATAGCAAAATTTAAACGGCGCTTTAACCCTCCGGATAAATGTTTCGCGAGCTTATTTTTATGAGAGGTTAAATCTACTTTAGCGAGTAGTTCTAATAAATAACCTTTATCTCGAACATCATACAATGATGCAAAAAATTTCAGATTTTCCCAAACCGTGAGCAAGGGATAAAATGCAAAATCTTGCGGTACCAAAGAGATTTGATGACGCTGTTTTTTACTTAATTTTGCAAAAGGAACACCGTCAAAATAAATTTCTCCCTGCTGCACAGATTGCAACCCAGCAAGTAGAGACATTAATGTCGTCTTTCCTGCACCATTAGGGCCAAGCAGACCTAGTGTTGAGGATTCCTCAATGCTGAAATGAATGTTGCGTAGAGCTTCATTTTCTGCATTGGAGTAGCGGTGTGAAATGTTTTGGATGTTTATCATATTATTCAACATTAGAGATGAACATGCTGGTTAATTTATTCCTCTCATGAAAAAATATATTAAAGCCATAATGAGTAAATGCTCCAGGAACTATTTTTAATAGCTCTGTTGCAGCAATATGTGCCATTTTTCTTGCGGAATATTTACCTTTTTTTCTCTTTTTGTTGGATTTATATTCCTCTGCTAATTTAGAAAAAAAGATCATATCTATTGCTGTGCCATCAATCCAATCTACATCTTGACTGTAACCAGCAACCCACTCTAGGTGGGAATGTTTATATTCTAATAAATGTCTAGCAATATCTTGATTTCCTGTGAAACAAGTCCCAAAAAACAATCCTTTAATTTGTTTTTTTGTATTATTATTTTCAATAGTATTTCTTAATTCTGTTCTGCTGATACTTTGAGTTTGTGTGCAGATATTATTTTTCTCATCTCCGTGTGTGGCCAAATAAATAACTTCTGTTGTTTTATCCATCCCTCTTATTGAAAAGTGAGAATCTAATGATTTTTTTTCTGTGAAAGTATCATGGAAAAATGCGCTAGGATTTTCATAATATATTGATGCAATAGCCTCAAAAATAGGCTTTACTGTATGATTCCCTTCAGGAAACCATCGACTTTCAATGACACTGAAAGGTAATACATCTTTTTTCGTCATATATTCTCCTTAAATGATGAAAATTATTATTTATATGTGTAGTTCAATTAACATTACCCAAATTTTGTGTTCTTTATCTGCAATTTCCCGTAAATAGTCCGCTATCATTTTATAGCCTTCCATTGATGGTTTTTTGCATTGTTTCACACATAATCCCGCAAATTGACGCCACATATCGCCAATTTCAGTCATTTTTTCGGAAGCCTGTTTGTATTTTGGTTCTTGGCAGATATCTGCGGCTTGTTCAAGGAAATAGGCATATAAATAGCGAAAACCTGCACCACCAGTGCCGATTTCTTCTTGCATACGCACGATGTGACCCAGATATAAGCGCTTGTATTTGTCAGAAGGATGATTTGCCAGTTTTTCAATTTGTTTGGCAACAGTGCATATACCTTTTACACCTACGAAGAATAAAGGCGCCAACATTTGTTTGGCATTTTTTTGAATAGCTTTACGGGTAATGGTTGGCAAATCAATCTTTGTTAAGTCAGGTTGGCTTTCAAAGTAATACATCAACCCTTTTGGTGCCAGTACACCTTTCACAAAACGCGCACGTTGTAAATCTTCAGCAGCACAATGCTGTACCGTTTCAAAAACGGGATCGCTAATTAAATAGTCATTGTGTTCTTTGCCGTACACAATTAAATTGTGAGCATTAAAATGAAAACGCATCTCTGGTGGGAAATAAGGCAACCAGAAAACAGAGGTTTGTAAACCAACTAATTTATTTTCAGCCAATGCGAGATCGAGAGCGTCTTGTCCAGCTTGTGGTGCACGAAATTTTTGTATTTTTAACCGCACTTTTAAACGTTTTGCCACATTTTTAATGATTGATTTTGGGGGCATGCGGTAGGATATGAGTGGCATTCCATTGACTTTAACTAATGGAATATAAACAAAGGTCAACGCTGAGGCTAAGCCGAAAACCATCGCTTCGTTAAAATCGACACCTTGCGCTTTCAACATAGTGGACATAACACCACTTTCGCAGTGAGCCGTGTGCTGATGCTGGAAATTGTTCATAGGAATTAATATATAACTGTGATTTTTATTTAGATCGTTTTTAATGTTGAAGTTGATACGCCAAATGCTTCTGCATATTTAGCCAATACATTATCCGACAGTTTCTCAAAGATACTCGGTTTAAAATGTCGCTTAATTTGCCACTGCCAAAGCCCTGTTGTTTGAGCAAGTGTTGGCAGGTCAAAACGATAACGATACATATAATAAAAGAGCGGTGATTTTTCACCGCGTTTTACCGCATCTAAGGCTTCATTTGTCAGTTGGTTAAATTCTTCAACCGCTTGTTCGGTGACAAACGCTTCCGTATCCCAACCTGTCGTTGTGCCAGGTTTATAATGACCATTTTGAGTGGCATAAATGACTTTCTTTTGCCCACGAAAAATTTTACTGTCATCCTGTGGGATTTCATTAATGTCCATTCACAACCTCAAGTAGCATAAAACAAGAGGAGAAACGACCGCTCTCTGGAATGTAGCACAATATTTTTTGTCCATTTTTAAGCGAGAATTTCTCTAGAAATTCTTGCAAAATGATATAAATTGATGCTGAACCTGTATTCCCTTTGCTTTCAAGATTAGTGAACCATTTTTCTTGTGGGATCTCAAAATTAATATTTTTCAGACCATCTAATAATTTATCTCGGAAAAAGCCTGAAGAATAATGAGGTAAGAAATAATCAATCTCGTCCGCTCTTAAATCATATTTATCAATTAAGCGTAATAACGCATTTTCAACCGTGCAGCGCACAATATTTTCATTGAGTAATTTGACATCTTGCTTAACAGCCATCAGGCTGCGCGCTTCACGCTCTTCTTTAGTGACGTTTTTCCAACTCACAAATTGTTCGTCACGAATCTCTGCACCTGCATACATACACACAGGCATTTCGTTGGCGTAAGAAATGAGATCAATCCAGTGGATCTTTAAGCTGAGTCCGTGTTGATTTGGTTGATTACTTAATTGTACGGCACCAGCACCGTCAGAAAGCATCCAACGTAGGAAATCTTTTTCAAAACCGATTTCCGGTTTAGCTTCATCTAACTGTCGTTGCTCAATTTCTGCTTTAAAATGTTCACCACGCATGACGGCAGACGCTGTTTCCGAGGCAACGGCAACAGACCCTTGATGTTCTCCAGTTCTAACTGCATTGTAAGCATGTTTCATGGCAGCCATACCGGCTACACAAACCCCCGCGGCAGTTAGGACTTCATAAGGAGGTGCATTGGGAATCAATCCATGCACCATGACACCTTGTCCTGGCATAATTTGATCGGGGTAAGAGGTACCACATGCTAAGCAACTCACATCATTAACGTTCATTCCTTGACGGATTAAATCATTGATCGCTTCTACTGCTAGTTCAGTGCTAGTATGTGTCGTTTCTCGGTTTTCCGGATTAATTGCATAATGACGAGTTTTTATTGCATTCGAACGTAGGATCATTTTTCGTACACGGGACGGCGTATCACCAATCATACCGAGTACTTGTTCCATTTGATCATTTGTTACAGGCTCATTTGGTAAAAATACAGCCACTCGATTAATATAAACATCATGTAGTGAAGTCAAAATTATTCCCCTGAAGGTTCAGCAAAGTAGCGCTTTTGGCGCGCCAGTTTTTCTTTTAATAATGGTTTTAGTAGGCGTTTTACCACGGCTGAAAGTGGTACAACAGTGAGAATTAGTATAATCAAAAATACAATATAAAAATAGAGTACGGCTTGACGAAAAACAGGCGAAATTTGACCGCACTTTAACAGCAATTTTCCCCAGATATAAAAACTGCGATGACCGACTTTTTCGCTCATCATTAATTTTTCATCAATTTTGACGGCGCCCATGTTTTGGAAAAGTGATTTGTCTAAAGGTTGATTTTCGTTTAGAACCTGTACTAAACGATATCCAAAACGTTGCATATCTTGCATATCTGCATCACTAATTCCTGCACTTGGTAACCATGAAAAATAACGTTTGTTTCCACTAAACATCCATGCAGGGGTCGTAATAAAGCTTGCCCAAGCATTGGATTGATCGGTTTTAACCACATTGCCAATTAAATTAGCACCAAGTGCGGTCAGTATTTTTTTCATTTTTTCTTGTGCAATCAACCACATATTACGGCAGCCAATTAGGGTTATGACAGGCGTATTTTTCAAGATTTTAGCTTGTTCAGATTGTAAAAATGCGGTGATAGGTTGTGAAGGCGATAGAAACCACACGCTGTAAGCGATGATGACTAAATCATATTTTTCGCGTTGTAATATTGGCGTTTCAATCGGTGCCGGTTTGAGATGAACCGATTCTGGAAATTGATTAAAAAAGGGAAGAAATTTCCAAGGGAAAGTATAGGGTTGAATCGGTTTAATTTGGCATTCGTCAATGACAATATTTTCTTGTTGCTTCAATGGTTGAAGAAAATGCTGAATCAGCTCATTCAACTGCCCTGTTTGTGAATAAGAAATAACTAAAATGTGCTTTTGAGATTGAGACATAATTAAACGTAAAATGTAATTTAGCGCGCCATTATATATTATTTAATGCCTAATTTATAGCCTGTTTAGAGGTGCTATCCAGAGCAATTTTAGTTGAAAATAAAGGTAAGCATTATGCTTAAAAGGTTAGTTTAGTTGCGACTTTAGATGTGAGTGTTATCTAAACATAAAAATCCCTTAAAAACTACCGCACTTTTGCTCTTATTAAAATAAATTCCCGCTAAAGGTTGAAACATAGGGGGATTTATTGCGATAATCTTCATTATTTTTTGGGTGATCTTTCGGGCTGCCATTTTTTCAGGTGGCCAGTTTTTATTAGGAAAGATTAATTTGAACATTATTATTTAAGTTAGAAGAATAACAATGGCTGAAAAACGTAATATTTTTTTAGTAGGTCCGATGGGCGCGGGTAAAAGCACCATTGGCCGTCAGCTTGCGCAACAATTGAATATGGATTTTGTCGATTCAGATGCCGTAATTGAGGAACGTGCGGGAGCAGACATTGGCTGGATTTTTGATTTAGAAGGCGAAGAAGGCTTTCGTAAGCGTGAAGAACGTATTATCAATGAATTGACTCAATTACAGGGCGTCGTGCTTTCCACTGGTGGTGGGGCAGTGATGTCAAAAGAGAATCGCAATTACCTTTCTGCTCGTGGTATTGTCATTTATTTAGAAACCACGGTAGATAAGCAATATCAACGTACACAACGTGATAAAAAGCGCCCATTATTACAAGGGGCTGATGACCCACGCCAAGTGCTTGAAGATTTAGCTAAAGTGCGTAATCCGTTATACGAAGAAATTGCAGATATTACTTTGCCAACAGATGAGCAAAATGCCAAAGTAATGGTTAATCAAATTGTTGATTTAATTGATAATCTAAACGGCTTAAACGGTTCACTCTAAGGATTAAAAATGTTGTGCGTAAATGTTGAATTAAAAGAACGTCGTTATCCCATTTATATTGGCGAAGGGTTGCTCAAAGATGAAACCTGCTATCCGCTGAAGAAAGGGGATAAAGTGATGATCGTGACTAATCCAACCGTCGCACAATATTATCTTGAAACCGTTACACAAACCTTAGAAAAAATCGGGTGTCAGGTTGAATCGGTATTATTGCCAGATGGCGAAAAATACAAAACGCTCGATTCTTTAAACCTTATTTTTACCGCACTTTTAAAACATAATCATGGGCGAGATACCACCATTATTGCATTAGGTGGTGGTGTGATTGGTGATGTGGCAGGTTTTGCTGCAGCAAGCTATCAGCGTGGCGTGCGTTTTATTCAAATTCCTACCACATTATTAGCCCAAGTGGATTCTTCTGTTGGTGGCAAAACAGCCGTTAATCATGAATTGGGCAAAAATATGATTGGGGCGTTTTATCAACCTTCTACGGTGATCATTGACACCCTTACACTCAATACCTTGCCAAAACGTGAAGTGAATGCGGGACTGGCGGAAGTCATTAAATATGGGGCGATTTTAGATTATGCCTTTTTTGAATGGCTTGAAGCACATATTGATGAATTAGTCGCGTTAAATCAACAGTCACTCCAACATTGCATTGCGCGTTGTTGCCAAATTAAAGCGGATGTGGTTGCGCGCGATGAAACTGAAAAAGGTGATCGTGCATTATTAAATCTCGGCCATACTTTTGGGCATGCGATCGAAACACATCTAGGTTACGGAAACTGGTTACATGGTGAAGCTGTTGCAGCTGGAACTATGATGGCCGCCGTGTTATCTGAACAATTAGGCGATCTTTCTTTTGAAGATGTTGCACGTTTAGAAAAGCTTTTAGCACGTGCTAATTTGCCGACCGTTTCGCCTGATACCATGCAACCAGATGATTATTTACCGCATATGATGCGAGATAAAAAAGTGCTGGCAGGCAAATTGCGTCTTGTGTTGCTAAAAGCCCTTGGTCAAGCCTACGTGGCGACTGATACTGACAAATCACTTGTGCTAAACGCCATTGAGCGTTGCACACAACATGACTAACTGTCATTGCTCTCATGTTGCGTCCGAAAAATAACAAAACGAAACCTCGAATTAAACACCGCCCGTTTTTGAAATGGGCGGGCGGTAAATTTCGTTTAACGGACGATCTCAACCGAGTCTTTCCAAAAAGAAAACAGTGTTTGATTGAACCCTTTGTTGGCGCGGGCGCTGTTTTTTTAAATTCTCATTTTGAACGTTATATTTTGGCAGATATTAATCCCGATTTGATTAACTTGTTTAATATCGTCAAAGACAATGTGGATGCCTATATTGAGGCTTGTAAGCCAATTTTCTTTGCAGAGAATGCCAATACAGCCGACTATTATTACGCACAGCGTGAAGCCTTTAATCAATCCACAGATCCTTTCGTGCGTTCGGTGTTGTTCCTTTATTTGAACCGCTTTGGGTTTAATGGATTGTGCCGTTATAATAGTAAAAATGAGTTTAATGTGCCCTTTGGCGCTTATAAAACCCATTATTTCCCTGAAGATGAATTGCGCTATTTTGCTCATAAGGCACAAAGTGCGGTCTTTTTATGTGCGGATTTTCAACAGACATTTGAATTAGCGGATAAACACAGCGTGATCTACTGTGATCCGCCTTATGCACCGCTTCCGCAAGATACTAATTTTACTGGATATGCGGGGAATGCTTTTGGTCTTGAGCATCAAAAGAATTTAGCGGAATGTGCAAAGAAAGCACAAAAAGAAAAGCAAATTTCCGTTGTGATTTCTAACCACGATACAAAATTCACACGTGAGATTTACAAAGGGGCAAAATTTAAACGGGTGAAAGTACAGCGCTCGATTAGCCAATCTTCAGAAAAACGAGTTAAAGTAAAAGAATTAATCGCCATCTTTAAAGGTTAGCTTAGCACGTTAGTTCGGGATTGATTTTAATCTCAAAGCCTTTTACTTCGGGATAGGTAGGTTGAATTGCGGCGAGTAATTCGCGTTGGCGAAATAAAATCCCTTGTCGAACAACCGCACTTTTGACTTCGATAAAAAGTTTCCCATCTGTGATGGAGCCTAACCGAAAAAGTCCTTTAAATTCTTGAGGGAAAAGGCGGCTGATGTTTTGGTTCAGTTCATTCAATATTAACCCTTTCTGCATGATTTTGGCAAATTGTGATCCTTCTAGCACATCAATAATATTCATGGCTTTTTGATAACGCTCATGCTTGTTTTCCACAAAAATACCCCAATAATGACTTTACGTTGAATTTCCGATACAATACACACAAATTTTGTCAGAGACAATAAGATGATGAAATCAAACAAAGGTAAAACAAATTTCTGGTCGCAGTTGCTGTTAAGCATGATTGCGATTTTTGCTTTACCTGTTGCTCAGGGATTGGAGGTGCCACCTTCATCAAATATGAGCGGTGAAAATTACCAAACATTATCTGAACAACATATGTTGATTGCGGTGCGTGAAATTCGTCAAGCATTGCAGGTTCAACCTCAGCCAACAAATCACAAAACCCATTCCAATCAAAAACACGAAAAAATTCAACCGCACTTTATCGCGGTGGAATTTCCTGTTTTTGCCCCTATTCGTGCCGGCCCAGCGATCATTTAATTTTCTTTTTATTTTTGAACGAACCGATTCTTTAATCGGATGATCCTTTTTATTTTTTATTTGAAAGAGAAATTATGAGTTTTTTAACAAAAATTTTTGGCAGCCGTAACGATCGTATTTTACGCAGATTAAGAAAACAAGTTGCGAAAATCAACAAAATGGAGCCGGCTTTTGAAGCATTAAGTGATGATGAATTAAGAGCAAAAACTGACGAGTTCCGTAGCCGTTTAGCTAACGGTGAAACCTTACAACAAATTTTACCAGAAGCATTTGCTACCGTGCGTGAAGCGGGTAAGCGTGTACTCGGTATGCGCCATTTCGATGTGCAATTAATCGGTGGTATGGTGCTAACAAACCGTTGCATCGCTGAGATGCGTACGGGTGAAGGTAAAACCTTAACCGCAACCTTGCCTTGTTATTTAATGGCTTTGGAAGGTAAAGGTGTACATGTTGTGACTGTGAATGATTACTTAGCACGTCGTGACGCGGATACCAACCGTCCATTATTTGAATTCTTAGGTATGACTGTTGGGGTGAATATCCCAGGTTTACCACCTGAAGCAAAACGTGAAGCTTATGCGGCCGATATTACATACGCGACAAACAGCGAATTAGGTTTTGATTACCTTCGTGATAACTTAGCGCATTCTAAAGAAGAGCGTTTTCAACGTCATTTAGGTTATGCGTTAGTGGATGAGGTGGACTCAATCTTAATCGATGAAGCGCGTACGCCGTTGATTATTTCAGGTCAAGCGGAAGACAGTTCAGAGCTTTATATTGCGGTAAATAAATTAATTCCGAATTTAGTTAAGCAAGAAAAAGAAGACACCGAAGAATATACCGGTGAAGGCGATTACACCTTAGATCTTAAAACCAAACAGGCGTATTTGACTGAGCGTGGTCAAGAAAAAGTAGAGAATTGGTTAATCGAACAAGGTTTAATGCCTGAAGGTGATTCACTTTATTCACCTGCGCGTATTGTATTGTTACACCATGTTATGGCGGCATTGCGTGCAAACACCTTATTTGAGCGCGATGTAGACTATATCGTGAAAGATGGCGAGATCGTGATCGTCGATGAACACACTGGTCGTACTATGGCGGGGCGTCGTTGGTCTGATGGTTTACACCAAGCGATCGAAGCGAAAGAAGCGGTAGAAATTAAGAGCGAAAACCAAACTGTTGCTTCTATTTCTTACCAGAACTACTTCCGTCTTTATGACAAATTAGCGGGTATGACAGGTACAGCTGATACCGAAGCCTTTGAATTCCAACAAATTTATGGTTTGGAAACAGTAGTAATTCCAACCAATCGTCCAATGATTCGTGATGATCGTACGGACGTTATGTTTGAGAATGAAGAATATAAATTCAATGCGATTATTGAAGATATCAAAGACTGCGTTGCTCGCAATCAACCGGTTCTTGTGGGTACCGTATCAGTTGAAAAATCAGAAATGCTTTCTCAAGCGTTAGATAAAGCGGGCATCAAACACAATGTATTGAATGCAAAATTCCACGCACAAGAAGCGGAAATCGTTGCTGAAGCGGGAGCACCAGGTGCAGTAACCATTGCAACCAATATGGCTGGTCGCGGTACCGATATTATCCTAGGTGGTAACTGGAAAGCTCAAGTAGCAAAATTGGATAATCCAACACCAGAGCAAATTGAAGCAATCAAAGCTGAATGGGAGAAAAATCACGAGATCGTGATGCAAGCCGGTGGTTTACACATTATCGGGACAGAGCGTCATGAATCCCGTCGTATTGATAACCAGTTGCGTGGTCGTTCTGGTCGTCAAGGTGACCCAGGTTCTTCACGCTTCTACCTTTCTTTAGATGATGGCTTAATGCGTATTTATCTGAATGAAGGTAAATTAAATATGATGCGTAAAGCCTTTACTCAACCAGGCGAAGCGATGGAGTCTAAGCTTCTTGCTAAGGTGATCGCATCAGCACAAGCGAAAGTAGAAGCGTTCCACTTTGATGGTCGTAAAAATTTGCTTGAATATGATGATGTAGCGAACGACCAACGTCATGCGATTTACGAACAACGTAATTACTTGCTCGATAATGATGATATTTCAGAGACTATCAAAGCAATTCGCAGAGATGTATTTAACGATGTGATTGACCAATATATTCCACCACAATCGTTGGAAGAACAATGGGATATTAAAGGCTTAGAAGAGCGTTTAGCGCAAGAGTTTGGACTTGAGTTACCAATTGAACATTGGTTAGAAGAAAATAATAATCTTCACGAAGAAAACTTGCGTGAGCGTATTATTCAAGAAGCGGAAGATGAATACAAAGCGAAAGAAGCGCTTGCGGGTGAAGAAACCATGCGTCATTTCGAAAAAGGTGTGATGTTACAAACCCTTGATGAGCTTTGGAAAGAGCACTTGGCTGCAATGGATTATTTACGTCAAGGTATCCATTTACGTGGTTATGCGCAAAAAGATCCAAAACAAGAGTACAAAAAAGAATCTTTCCGTATGTTTACTGAAATGTTAGATTCTTTAAAACATCATGTGATTACGACACTGACTCGTGTGAAAGTACGTACGCAGGAAGAGATGGAAGAAGCAGAACGTGCACGTCAAGCAATGGCTGAGCGTGAAGCTCAAACGCATCATCCTGTAGGTGAAAACACAGAGCAAGCTCAAAGCGAGGACTATTCTGATCGCCATATTGGACGTAATGAACCTTGTCCTTGTGGGTCAGGTAAAAAATACAAGCATTGTCACGGCAATAAAGCCCGATATGCTTAGTTAAGGAAAAGAGCGGTTAAATTTTTGCGTGTTTTAAAACACCGCTAAAAATGACCGCTCTTTCTACTTTTGAGATAAGGAAAAACGATGAGTAAGCCTATCATTCAAGTTGCGGCAGGGATTATTCGTAATGAATTTGGGCAGTTATATTTGACCCAGCGCTTAGAAGGGCAAGATTTTGCGCAGGCATTAGAATTTCCAGGCGGTAAAGTTGATGCAGGTGAAACCCCTGAAGAAGCCTTAAAAAGAGAATTGGAAGAAGAGATTGGCATTCATATTTTAAATGCTGAACTGTACGAACGTTTTCAATTTGAATATCCAACCAAAATTTTAGATTTTAGTTTTTATTTGGTCACAGAATGGATTGGCGAGCCTTTTGGACGAGAAGGCCAAGAAGGTTTTTGGCTTGAACAAAGCGAGCTTGATGCAGGGCAATTTCCGCCTGCCAATTTAAAGCTGATTCAACGATTAGTGGCTGAAAGTGCTAAATAACATTTAATTAACTTTATTTACTATGATTCCAAGTATTTTTCTGAGTTTATTTTTTATTGCGACGGTGATTTTTATCGTCAATTCGCACTATCGTTGGACATATTTTTTTGCGATTGCATTATTCGTTTTATTGTTTAGTTCAATGTTTGCGATAACTGGTCAATGGCAACGCGGATTGAATTTTGCGTCCGTGCTTTTTGTGGTGTTGATGTTATTCCATCGAATGAAAATTCATTACTACAAACAACCTTTACTCATTTCAGATTTTTGGCTTGTGACAGATTGGCGAAATTGGGAAACCCTTTTACATTATAAAGGGGCCATTTTCGGCGTGTTGGGGCTATTAGGTCTGTTGGGTTATGCTATCTTTGGTTGGTCAGATGTGGAAACTGCATCTACTGGATTCCGCGTATTTGCAGCAATACTTGCAGCAACGAGTTTTGGTTTAATGTGGCATTATTCTAAAGATCCGGATGCGACAAAAGTCTGGTTAGACTCATTGCCGGATGATGGTCGAGATGTCTTTTTAAACTTACCCATGTCTTGTCGTGGCGTATTCTTTAAAGTGCCAGAATTTGAAGGTAATAGTCAAAAATTTAAAGAAAAAATGACCGCACTTTTAAGTGAAAAGGCTGAGAGTAAAACTGAAAGTGCAGAAAAGCCAGACGAAGCAAAGCCAGACATAGTGGTGTGTCTACAAGAATCAACCTTGAATCCTCATCAATTTGATTTTGATGCAGAAACCATCCCACCATTTTCAATGTTTAATAAGCAGGAAGATACCGCATTTGTGAGTCCATTGCGTGTACATACGCTGGGCGGTGCAACATGGAAATCTGAATTTGCTTTCCTTGCAGGGGTGCCTTCAACCGATTTTGGTGCTTTAGCAAGTGGAGTGTTTTATTCTGTTGTGCCACACTTACAGACGGGTTTTATTAAAAACCTTCGTGAGCAAGGCTATTTTTGCGTGGCGTTATCGCCTTTTACGAAAGGTAACTACAACGCAAAACCTGCGTATGACCACTTTGGTTTTGATTTGATGTTGCAACCACAAGATTTAGGCTATCCCGCATCAATCAGCAAAAATCTCTGGCATATTAGCAGTGAAGAGATGATGTATTACACCAAGCTGATTTTACAGAAACAACATCCATCATTGGAAAATGTACAACAGCCCATGTTTGTTTATGTGCTCACCATGAAAGAGCACGGCCCTTACAACACAAATATGCCAAACCATTTTAATTTGGCGAGTAAGCGTTTAGGGGGGAAAGCGATTTCTTGCTTGAACGATTATATTGATCGTATTGATAGCCTTAATGAGGTAATCGAAGGTTTAAATGATTATTTAAAATCACGTGAAACACCTTATGTATTTGGTTATTTTGGTGATCACCAAGTCGCTTTTGATAATCAGCTTCCACCGAAAAAAGGTAACTTTGCGAATCCAGATTATGTGACTCAATTTGTGGTTAGAACTAATTGTAAGACTGACTTTGTTCAACAGCAAGATTTCTTAGATTTAGCCTTTGTTGGTGGTGTATTACTTGATGTGGCAGGTTTATCACCGAAAGATGACTTTATACGAGCGAATATCGCGATGCGTCAGTTAAGCCAAGGTAAGCTCGAAGATGCAGAAGATATGGATTTAGTGAATAGCTATCGAAATTATCTGTATCAAGATTTAAAAATTGCGCAATAATAAAAAATCTCGGTTAACGCCGAGATTTTTTTATAAGCAAAATTTAACCGATAAGTCTGCCAATTTTACCCACACGTCTTGACCATATTCTTGCTTGGTTGTGCGCTCAATATCTGCCAATTCTTGCAATATGTCAAAGAGCTTTTGATAGGTGAATCGTTGTATCGCTGCCATATAAAGGTGACGACGATTCTGCCAAATTTTGAGACGGTCAAAATCCGCTTTGAGTGTCTGTGTAGGCAAGCTCGTGTTAAGAGAGGGATTACGTAGCTGTGGTTTTGTTAATTCTAACAAGGTGAGCAGTTCACGCTGTAAAGTACGCAATAAAATAACTGGCTGCACATCTTCAGCTTGTAAACCATGCAAAATCCGCTTTGAGCGGTTTGCTTTGCCTGATAACAATGCATCAATCCATTGGAAAGGGGTAAAGACAGAAGATTGCTCTACGACGGATTTAACACGGTTATAAGTGAGTTTGTGATCAGGATAAAGCAAATCTAAAAGCTGTAATGCTTGTTTCAATGCCAGTAGATTATTTTCATAACTGTAACAAAGTAGTTGAATGGCTTCCTCATCCGCTGATAATCCCATGCTTTTTGTACGATGCTTCACCCAACGAGAAAGTTGTTCTGAACTCGGCGTTTGGCAGTTCACGATCACAGATTGCGGATCAAGTTGATTCGCCTGAATAAACCACTCTTGTTTTTCGGCTGCTTTAGACAATTTAGGCAAGGTGAGGACAAGCAAGCTATCTTCATTTAATCCACTGATAAATTGCTGAAGGTTTTTCTGCAAAAGTGCGGTTAAATTTTCGGGTAAATTGAGAATGAAAATTTGCTTATTAAAGAAGAGCCCCATAGATTGGCTGGTCTCAATTAATGCAGACCAGTCAGTATTAGTATCTATGGTGATTTGATTTTTTTCATCAAAACCTTGAAGAAGGGCAGCTTGATGAATGAGATCTTCACTTTCACTGAGCAACAGGGGATCTGTCCCAACCAAAAAATAGGCTTTCGCTAAATGGCTGTTCAGGTTAGAGGCTAGTTGCTCAGGAAAAATGCGATTCATTATTTTCCTTGAACTTGGTGTTGCAAGGCGGCCATTTTATTAATTAATTGGCGAGCCGCTTGTTCACGCATATCATTCCAAATCACATCACGTTCAGCTGATTTTGCTAATGCAGCACGTGAGTTATCAAAGAAAGTGCGGTTGATTTTTGCAGAGATTGGATAGGTTTCTCCGTTAGCCAAGCGTACACTTGCTTCAACATCAAGGGTCAATACTTTTTCTGCTTCACGGCCTTGTTTAAAGACTGACGCCACTTTATCGCTTGAAGTCTGTTTATTTAAACGCAACACTGGCACACCTTGTTTTGCTGGAACAAGGTTTACGTTGTTGCTAAGCAGTTGTTTACGCATTGCCATTGACATTTCACTGTATGGGTCGCTACTTTCAAGAGCCATTGTTTTTAATTCCGCAGGAACAGCAGCACCATTATCGAAGTGCCAACCACAAGCAGTTAAAAAGGCTGTTGCCCCAACAAAGTAGAGCGTTTTGATTGATTTCATCATAAAAATTACCTGTAAAATTCACCGCACTTTATTTTGATTAAGATCCGTTTATGTAACGCTTGGAATAAAATGCGGTTATTTTATGGATTATTGCGGTTTAACCACCACATTTAACAACTTACCTGGTACATAAATCACTTTCACGATTTGTGTATTGTCAGTAAATTTCTTCACATTTTCATCTGCAAATGCAACAGTTTTCACGGTTTCTTCATCAGCATCAGCTGCAACAGTCACTTTACCACGAACTTTACCGTTAACTTGCACCACAATAAGTTTTTTATCTTCTACCATCGCCGCTTCGTCAGCTTTCACCCATTCTGCATTGTCAATGTTGCTTTCGTTGCCTAAAGCTTTCCATAATTCAAAGCAGATATGTGGTGTGATTGGGTAAAGCATACGCACGACTGCGCTTAATGCTTCTGCCATAACCGCACGATCTTGTTCGCTTTCTAATGGTGCACGGGTTAATTTATTCATTAACTCCATCACTGCCGCAATAGCGGTATTAAACGTTTGACGGCGACCAATATCATCACTCACTTTCGCGATTGTTTTATGGACATCACGGCGAAGTGATTTTTGGTCTGCAGAAAGTGCGGTCACATCTAAAGCGGTTTTTGCTGGATTTTGGCTGTATTCATACACCAAATTCCATACACGACCTAAGAAACGTTTCGCGCCTTCTACGCCAGATTCTTGCCATTCAAGCGTCATTTCTGCAGGAGAAGCGAACATCATGAAGAGACGCACGGTATCTGCACCGTATTTTTCCACCATCTCTTGTGGGTCGATACCGTTGTTTTTCGATTTCGACATTTTGGTCATACCGGTATGCACCAACTCACGGCCTTCCGGATCGGTTGCTTTAATGATACGACCTTTTTCATCACGCTCAAGAGTCACTTGCGTTGGGCTCACCCAAATACGCTCGTTGGTCGGGCTGGTGTAGTAGAATGCATCAGCTAACACCATACCTTGGCATAATAATTTTTGTGCCGGCTCATCACTAGTGACGAAACCTGCATCACGCAATAATTTGTGGAAGAAACGGAAGTAGAGCAAGTGCATGGTCGCGTGCTCGATACCACCGATATATTGATCCACCGGTAACCAGTAATTAGCTTCATCTTTATCCAACATGCCTTCAGCATAGTTTGGTGAAGTGTAGCGTGCGTAATACCAAGAAGATTCCATAAAGGTATCAAAAGTATCGGTTTCTTTTAATGCAGGTTCACCGTTGAAAGTGGTTTTTGCCCAGTTTGGATCGGCTTTAATTGGGCTTTTCACGCCGTCCATGACCACATCTTCTGGCAGAATAATCGGTAAATCTTCGATTGGTGCCGGTACGGTTTCACCGTTTGGTAAGGTCAGCATTGGAATTGGTGCACCCCAATAGCGTTGACGAGAAACGCCCCAATCACGTAAACGATAGTTAATTTGGCGTTTACCCACGCCTAATTTTTCTAATTTGTCCGCGATACCGTTGAATGCGCCATTAAAATCCAAACCATCAAACTCAGCAGAGTTCACTAATTTACCATGCTCAACAAAAGCTTGTTTGGTTAAATCAATTTCTTCACCTGCAAGCGGTGCGATTACCTGTTTAATTGGCAAACTGTATTTTTGAGCAAATTCAAAGTCACGTTGGTCATGTGCTGGAACAGCCATTACTGCGCCAGTACCGTAGTGCATTAACACGAAATTAGCGACCCAAATTGGTAATTTTTCACCCGTTAATGGATGAATAGCGAATAAGCCAGTTGCCATCCCTTTTTTCTCCATAGTGGCAAGGTCTGCTTCTGCCACTTTGGCATTTTTCGCTTCACGGATGAATTCGGCTAATTCAGGATTATTTTCTGCAGCCAATTCTGCTAATGGGTGAGCAGCCGCGATACCTAAATAGCTTACACCATAGAAGGTATCTGGACGAGTCGTATAAACCGCAACTTTTTCTGCGGTATCTGCCACATCAAAAGTAATTTCTACCCCTTCAGAACGGCCGATCCAGTTGCGTTGCATGGTTTTTACCATGTCTGGCCATTGTGGAAGTTGGTCTAATCCACCTAATAATTGTTCTGCATAATCAGTGATTTTAATAAACCATTGAGGGATTTCTTTTTGTTCTACAGGAGTATCACAACGCCAGCAGCAACCGTCGTGCACTTGTTCGTTCGCCAACACAGTTACATCGTTCGGACACCAGTTTACGGTTGAGTTTTTTTTGTACACTAAGCCTTTTTTGTAAAGCTCAGTGAAGAACCATTGTTCCCATTTATAGTATTCTGGACGGCAGGTTGCAATTTCGCGATCCCAGTCATAACCAAAGCCCAACATTTTGAGCTGGTTTTTCATGTATTCGATGTTTTCGTAAGTCCATTTTGCGGGTGCAGTTTTATTTTTAATTGCAGCCCCTTCAGCCGGCAAACCAAATGCATCCCAACCAATTGGTTGTAATACATTTTTACCGTTCATACGTTGATAACGTGAAACCACATCACCGATAGTGTAGTTACGCACATGACCCATGTGTAAACGACCAGATGGGTAAGGGAACATTGAAAGGCAGTAATATTTTTCTTTAGACGTATCTTTGATTGCTTTGAAGACTTTATTTTCAGCCCAATATTGTTGAACTGCGGGTTCAATCAAATCGGGACGGTAATGTTGTTGCATAGAAAATCACCTTAAATTTTGACCGCACTTTGCGGCATATTTTGCTTTGTAAAATGTGATATAGGATAGCGTAAAATAGGGGAAATTGGTAGAAAGTGTGGTGATTTTTTTGCTGATTTTATAAGAGATTTTGAATTTCAGATGGAATTAATTTCGGCGAAGGAATCCAAACTTGTTTATGTCGGTTTAATTCACCTTTTTCAAGAACTATTGAGCTCTTAGGTACTTTGAATGTTTTACTCAAAAATTTCAGCAAGTGAGCATTTGCTTGACCATCAACAGGTGGCGCGGTGATCGAGATTTTGAGTTCATCATCATGCAATCCTACAATTTGATCTTTACTAGCTTTGGGTTGCAGAATGATTTTAAGACGTAGCCCTTCAGGTGTTTGTTCTATTGCTGACATAACTAAATTGACTCACCACATTTACAATGAGGGCTGGAAAATCCAGCCCGAAAAATAATGTTATTTTTGACCGCACTTTAAGCAGCGATTGCCCATAAAACCTTGAAATAATCGTAAAAGAGATTATTCAAAAATAATAGAACAATAGCGATAACCATCGGTGAGAAATCAATGACGCCCACGGTTGGTAAAATGCGTTTAATTGGTTTTAATAATGGCTCGGTCAGTTGATATAACGCATAGAATGCAGGGTTATTGCCACGATTAAACCAACTTAAAATTGCACCGGCGATTAACACATAAAAAATGGCTATACCAATATTTTTAATCAGCCCTAATATGCCTAATAGCAGGAAGAAACTGAGGTCTAATCCACCAAATAGAACCGATTTTAATCCGCAAAGCAAGAAGACTAAAACCAGTGCAGCGGTTTCCACTTTTTTCACCACAGGAAAAACTTTACGCAATGGCGCAATAACTGGCTGGGTTAATTTCAGCGTAAATTGAGAAATGGGATTGTAATAATCCACGTTCGCTAATGGTAGCCATACGCGTAAAATTAATACTAAACAATACAGATCGATAATTGATCCTAAAAATAACGCAGTTTGGGAAATTTCCATTATAACCAACCTTTCCGTTTGAAATAGATATAAGGTGTAAGTGCCGCACCAATCATTAAGCCAATAGCCATTGGGTAGCCATATTTAAAATGAAGCTCCGGCATAAATTCAAAATTCATTCCGTAAGTGGATGCAACAAGCGTTGCAGGTAGGAACATGACAGACACCACCGAGAAGAATTTCATGATTTTATTCTGCTCGATATTAATATAACCCATTGCCGCCTGCATTAAAAAGTTTACTTTTTGGAATAAAGACTCATTATGTGGTTGCAAGGATTCGATATCTCGTAAGATTTCACGAGCTTGTTCCAACTGATTTGCCGGTAAACGCGTTTTACGTACCAAGAAACCCAATGCACGTTGTGTATCCATCAAACACAAACGCACTTTAGAACTGGTATCTTCTTGTTCTGTTAGGGTATTTAAGGCTTCATCGAAAGCTTCATCTTGTGTACCGTTTAGAATTACACGACTTAATTTTTCTAAATCCGCATAAACGTTTTCGATAACATCCGCTAATTGCTCAATTTTAGTTTCAAATAAGTCGAGCAAAACTTCATACGCATTACATTCTAATAATCGTTGACTACGAGAACGCATACGATATAAACGGAATGCGGGTAATTCACGATCACGTAGAGTAAATAAGCGACCATCACGAATAGTAAACGCCACGCTTGCGAGGTCGGCGTAATTTTCTTCGTCTTCACAATAGAAGAATGAGTGCAAGTGCAAACCGTCCTCGTCTTCGAAGAAACGTGCGGATGCTTCGATATCTTCTAATTCGAGGAATGAGGCGAGACTTTGTCCTAAGCCTTCTTGCAACATTTCACGTTCTTCCCCTGTCGGCTCCAGTAAATCTAACCAAATGGCAGAACTGAGATCGGCTGGTTCGTCATCAATACGAAGCAAGCGGGAATCGTTAATGGCAAAAGCGTTAATCATTGGTCATACTCCTTTTGGGATTATGAAGATCCAACTGTGAACAAAAAAAGATCAAACGAAATTGGCACTAGAGAAAAGTGCGGTTAAATTTTTGTATGTTTTAAAATGGGTTTCGTTCGATAAAAGATGCCGAAGAAAGGTAAATTGATTACCAGCGAACTCTCGCTGATAAGAGGCGAGAGTCTAAAGCGATATTCGGTATCGACTATGACTGTCCAAAGTGTGTGTCCTTCTCGTTAAAAAATCGGGCGAATGTTACGCTTGAAAGGCGCTTTCGTCAAGTATTATTGAAAAGGACACGGCACTTTTAATTAATTAGTATATTGATTAATTGCGTTAGTAACTTCTTGATCTTGATAAATATTATTAACAATATCTTTGAAGGTTTCGCCTAACACTTTTTGAATTTCATCATTGCTCGCATTAAATGCGCCAGATTGTGAACGGGTCGCATTAAAGGTTTTGTTGTATTGTCCGCGTGGACCTTGTACATAAACAACTGCTTGGATTTTGCTGTTCAAGGTATAACGTAAATTACCTTGATCTACGTGAGTGTTGAATTCTTTCACTTCAACGGTTACACCTGCATTCGCATTATTAGCTTGTCCAATACGGAAACCTTTACTGACTAAATTTTGTTGCATCACTTGTTGGAAAAGTTGAGTAACGCTTGGTGATGCATTTAATTTAATAAGCTCACCTGATTTAGTATAAGTGGCAATTTCTTGTTGTGGACGAGAATCGCGAGTATTAACTGTTACCACTGCTGATTGGTTAATATTCATTGATACAGTTGGTGATTGAGGGGTAAAAGTTAAGGTATTAGATTGCGCTTGGCAACCCGATAAAAATAATGTCGCTGCGGCCAACGTCATTGTTGATAATGCTTTGATTTTGTTTGTTACTTTCATAATTTCCTCATTGAATTAGGTTAATTTGTGTTATTCTTACAAACTTAACGCTGAATGTATAGCAAAAAGTTAGGGAGTTTATTTATGTCAAAACAGCAAGAATTATTAGAGAGAATTCAAGTCGAATTTCAACCGCACTTTGCTACCGTGGAAAATGAAAGCCATATGCACAGTTCCGGTCGAGGGGCCGATTCTCATTTTAAATTAGTGATTGTCAGCGATGCTTTTGAAGGCATGCGCAAGGTGCAGCGCCACCAAAAACTTTACCAACTTTTTGCCGATGATTTAAAAAATGGCATTCACGCATTAGCTCTTCATCTTTATACAAAAAGCGAATGGGAGAGCCTAGGTGAAGCATTTCCAAAATCACCAAATTGTCTTGGTGTTGGACAGTAAGTATTTCCTTACGTTCCCTGTATTCCATTTCAATAATAAGAGAGAAGGCAAGAGGCTTTCTCTCTTTTTATTTTAACGTAAATTTATTTTTAACTCCTAATGAGTATTACTCTAAAAACTTCACAAATATTTCACAAAAAGTAAGGGTATAAAGTGGCATAAAAGTCCAATTTTCGATAAAATGGGGCGCTTTTAATTTTCGAATTTCAATTTCTGGATGTGTAAGTGCTTCCTTACTCGTCGAGGAATTAAACAGATTTGAGTTTTTAAATTTATGTGTCAGTTAATAACGCTTTGATTTGTAAGTGTTTTCTGTCACGCTCAATCGCGAGATTGCTTTTAAAGCGTGTGCTTTAATTGCAATCGTGTTTTTAACCTAGAAAAGTAGTGCAAACAGTATGATTACAATCAAAAAAGGCTTGGATCTTCCTATTGCAGGAAAACCAGCACAAGTAATCCATAGCGGTAACGCTGTGAATCAGGTTGCGATTCTTGGTGAAGAGTATGTGGGTATGCGTCCTTCTATGAAGGTACGTGAAGGCGATGTCGTGAAAAAAGGCCAAGTGCTTTTTGAAGACAAGAAAAACCCTGGAGTGGTTTTCACAGCCCCTGCGAGTGGTACTATCACTGTAATTAATCGTGGCGAAAAACGTGTATTACAATCTGTGGTCATTGATGTGCAAGGTAACGATCAAGTTACTTTCGCTAAATATAACGCAGGTGAGCTCAATACGCTTTCTTCTGAACAAGTTAAACAAAACCTCGTTGAATCCGGTTTGTGGACAGCGTTCCGCACCCGTCCGTTCAGCAAAGTGCCTGCCTTAGATGCAGAACCTTCTTCTCTGTTTGTAAATGCGATGGATACCAATCCTTTGGCAGCAAATCCAGAGGTGGTGTTAAAAGAGCATTGGCAAGATTTTATTGACGGTTTAACAGTATTAAGTCGTCTATTCCCAAATAAACCATTAAATCTATGTAAAGCGGGTGATAGCAATATCCCAACCGTGGATTTACCTAACCTAAAAGTACATGATTTTGGTGGTGTTCATCCTGCTGGTTTAGTGGGTACCCATATTCACTTTATCGATCCGGTTGGTGCTCATAAAACCGTATGGCACATCAATTACCAAGATGTGATTGCTGTCGGTAAATTATTCACTACGGGCGAACTTTATGTTGAGCGCGTTGTTTCTCTTGCTGGTCCGCAAGTGAAAGAACCTCGTTTAGTTCGTACAGTAATCGGTGCTAACCTTTCTCAATTAACCGCAAATGAATTAAAAGACGGGAATAACCGTGTGATTTCTGGTTCTGTGCTTTGTGGTCAAACAGCAAAAGATGCTCACGATTATTTAGGTCGTTATGCATTACAAGTTTCTGTGATTGCAGAAGGTAATGAGAAAGAGTTCTTAGGCTGGATTACACCACAATCGAACAAATATTCGATTACCCGTACCGTATTGGGTCACTTCGGTAAGAAATTATTCAACTTCACTACTGCAGAAAATGGTGGTGAGCGTGCAATGGTACCAATCGGTAGCTATGAGCGCGTGATGCCGTTGGATATTTTACCGACATTATTATTACGTGATTTAATCGTGGGTGATACCGATGGTTCACAAGCGTTAGGTTGTCTTGAATTAGATGAAGAAGACTTAGCATTATGTTCTTTCGTTTGCCCGGGCAAATATGAATACGGTTCAATCTTGCGTCAAGTACTAGATAAGATTGAGAAGGAAGGTTAAAAATGGGTTTAAAAAATCTTTTTGAAAAAATGGAACCCGCGTTTTTACCAGGCGGTAAATACAGCAAGCTTTATCCGATCTTTGAATCGATTTATACCTTGCTTTACACACCAGGTACGGTAACGCACAAAAACACACACGTTCGTGATGCGTTAGACTCAAAACGTATGATGATTACGGTTTTCCTTGCGTTGTTCCCTGCGATTTTTTACGGGATGTATAACGTGGGTAACCAAGCGATCCCTGCCTTAAATCAATTAGGCAATTTAAATCAATTAATTGCTAACGATTGGCACTATGCGCTTGCAAGTTCATTAGGTTTAGACTTAACCAATCATGCAACTTGGGGCTCAAAAATGGCATTAGGGGCGATCTTCTTCTTACCAATTTACTTAGTGGTATTCACTGTTTGTACGATTTGGGAATTATTATTCTCAGTAGTACGTGGCCATGAAGTCAATGAAGGGATGTTCGTTTCAACCATTTTATTTGCATTAATCGTTCCACCAACATTGCCATTATGGCAAGCAGCACTTGGTATCAGTTTTGGTATCGTGGTAGCGAAAGAAATCTTCGGTGGTGTAGGTCGTAACTTTATGAACCCTGCGCTTGCTGGTCGTGCATTCTTATTCTTTGCTTATCCGGCGCAAATTTCCGGTGACTTAGTATGGACTGCAGCAGATGGTTTCTCTGGTGCAACCGCACTCTCACAATGGTCTCAAGGTGGTCAAGCAGCATTACAACACACTGTAACCGGCCAACCTATTACTTGGATGGATGCATTCATCGGTAATATTCCTGGTTCAATGGGTGAGGTTTCAACGCTTGCGTTATTAATCGGTGGTGCGTTAATTGTATTCACCCGTATTGCTTCTTGGCGCATTATGGCTGGTGTCATGATCGGTATGATCGGTACAGCAACCTTATTCAACTTAATCGGTTCTGATTCAAACCAAATGTTCTCAATGCCTTGGCATTGGCACTTTGTATTAGGTGGTTTTGCACTTGGTATGATCTTTATGGCTACAGACCCTGTATCAGCTTCATTTACCAACACGGGTAAATGGTGGTACGGTGCGTTAATTGGCGTGATGGCTGTATTAATTCGTACAGTGAACCCAGCTTATCCAGAAGGGATGATGTTAGCGATTTTATTTGCAAACTTATTTGCACCAATTTTCGACTACATCGTGGTTCAAGCAAATATCAAACGTCGGAGAGCAAGAGCAAATGGCTAAATTTAATAAAGATAGCGTTAGCGGTACAGTTACCGTTGTTGTGTTGCTAAGTTTAGTGTGTTCTATCGTGGTTTCTGGTGCTGCAGTAGCATTAAAATCCAAACAAGATGAACAAAAAGCACTCGACGTTCAACGTAACATTTTAACTGTTGCCGGCTTAATGAAAGAAGATAATGCATCAGTAATCAAAGACACTTACAACAAATTTATTGAACCTCGTTTAGTGGATTTGCAAAGTGGTGATTACGTTCAAGCTTCAGCAGAAGAAATCAGCAAATTTGAACCTAAAGATGCCATTAAAGATCCTGCAAAAAGTCAAGCTATCCCAGCTGAGGCAGATAAAGCAGGGATTAAAGTTCGTGCAAACCAAGCGCGTGTTTATCTTGTAAAAGATGAACAAGGCAATGTAACCCAAGTGGTATTACCAATGTATGGCCGTGGTTTATGGTCAACCATGTATGGTTTTGTTTCTGTAGCACCAGATGCAAATACTATCAAAGGTATTACTTACTATGATCAAGGTGAAACAGCCGGTCTTGGTGGTGAAATTGCGAACCCACGTTGGCAAGCACAGTTCGTTGATAAAAAATTATTCGATGAACAAGGTAACCAAAAATTCAAAATCTACAAAGGTAGCTCTGCTGCAGATAAAGAGCACGGTGTAGATGGTTTATCAGGTGCAACTTTAACTAGTAATGGTGTTCAAGGTTCATTTGATTATTGGTTCAGCCAAAATGGCTTTGGTCCATTCTTAGCGAAATTTAAAGCAGGAGAAATCAAATAATGGCTGATGCAAAAGTAAACTTAAAAGGTCTTTTATTCGATCCTATTGTTAAAAATAACCCGATTGCCTTGCAAATTTTGGGTATCTGTTCTGCATTAGCGGTAACGACCCAATTACAAACAGCGATCGTTATGGCGATTGCGGTAAGTTTGGTAACCGGTTTCTCCAGTTTGTTCATTTCATTGATTCGTAACTATATTCCAAATAGTATCCGTATCATTGTGCAACTGGCGATTATCGCATCTTTAGTAATCTTGGTTGACCAAGTATTAAAAGCTTATGCTTATGGTTTATCTAAACAGCTTTCTGTATTCGTTGGCCTTATCATTACAAACTGTATCGTAATGGGCCGTGCAGAAGCGTTTGCGATGAAATCACCACCATTAGAAAGCTTTGTTGATGGTATCGGTAACGGTTTAGGTTATGGTGCGATCTTATTAATTGTTGCCACATTACGTGAATTGATCGGTTCTGGTCGTTTATTTGGTTTCCCTGTATTCCAAACTATTCAAGACGGCGGTTGGTATCAACCAAACGGTTTATTCCTTCTTGCACCAAGTGCGTTCTTTATTATTGGCTTCGTTATTTGGGGCTTAAGAACGTGGAAACCTGAGCAACAGGAGAAATAATCAATGGAACATTATATTAGCCTATTCGTGAAGGCGATCTTCATTGAAAACATGGCGCTCTCTTTCTTCTTAGGGATGTGTACTTTCCTTGCGGTTTCTAAGAAAGTTTCTACGGCGTTTGGCCTTGGTGTTGCGGTAACAGTGGTACTTGGTATTGCGGTGCCAGCGAACCAATTTGTATACGAACACGTATTAAAAGATGGCGCATTGGTAGAAGGTGTAAGCCTTGAGTTTTTAAACTTTATTACCTTTATCGGGATTATTGCGGGTCTTGTTCAATTACTTGAAATGACTTTAGATAAATTCTTCCCAGCACTTTATAACGCATTAGGTATCTTCCTTCCACTTATCGCCGTAAACTGTGCGATCTTTGGTGGTGTATCTTTTGCGGTACAACGTGAATACACTTTTGCAGAATCTGCAGTTTATGGTGTGGGTGCAGGGTTAGGTTGGATGTTAGCAATCGTTGCACTTGCGGGCTTAACCGAAAAAATGAAATATGCCGATGTACCGGCAGGCTTAAAAGGATTAGGGATTACCTTTATTACTGCAGGCTTGATGGCGCTTGGCTTTATGTCATTCTCTGGAATTCAGTTATAAGGAGGCATAAATGAGCGAATCTTCAATTTTATTATTAGGTGTTGCAGCATTTACGGTTATCCTTTTAGTGCTCGTTGCGATTATTTTATTCGCTAAATCAAAATTAGTGGATTCTGGTGATATCACCATTTCTATTAATGACGATCCTGAAAAAGCGATCACCTTACCAGCTGGTGGCAAATTACTTGGCGCGTTAGCAAGTAAAGGTATTTTCGTTTCTTCTGCTTGTGGTGGCGGTGGCTCTTGTGGCCAATGTGTTGTGAAAGTAAAAAGTGGCGGTGGTGAAATTTTACCAACCGAACTTTCTCATATCAGCAAACGTGAAGCGAAAGAAGGTTATCGTTTAGCTTGCCAAGTCAATGTAAAAGGCAGTATGGATGTTGAATTGCCAGAAGAAATCTTCGGTGTGAAAAAATGGGAATGTACTGTTATTTCTAATGATAACAAAGCAACCTTTATTAAAGAGCTTAAATTAGCGATTCCTGAAGGTGAAGAAGTTCCTTTCCGTGCGGGTGGTTATATCCAAATCGAAGCTGATCCACATACGGTTTACTATAAAGATTTCGATATTCCAGAAGAATACCACGAAGATTGGGACAAATACGATTTATGGCGTTATGTGTCTAAAGTGGATGAGCATATTATCCGTGCTTACTCAATGGCTTCATACCCAGAAGAGAAAGGCATCATTATGCTTAACGTGCGTATTGCAACGCCTCCACCACGTCAACCTGATGCACCTCCAGGTCAAATGTCTTCTTACATTTGGTCATTAAAACCAGGTGATAAAGTGACAATTTCAGGTCCATTCGGTGAATTCTTTGCGAAAGAAACCGACAACGAAATGGTCTTCATCGGTGGTGGTGCGGGTATGGCGCCAATGCGTTCTCATATCTTTGACCAATTAAAACGTTTACACTCTAAACGTAAAATGTCATTCTGGTATGGTGCACGTTCTAAACGTGAAATGTTCTATGTAGAAGATTTTGATCAGCTTCAAGCAGAAAATCCAAACTTTACATGGCACGTGGCATTATCTGATCCGTTACCAGAAGATAACTGGACAGGTTACACCGGCTTTATTCACAACGTACTTTATGAAAACTACTTGAAAAATCATGAAGCACCAGAAGATTGTGAATACTATATGTGTGGACCTCCGGTGATGAACGCTGCGGTAATCAAAATGTTGAAAGACCTCGGTGTTGAAGATGAAAACATCTTATTAGATGACTTCGGTGGTTGATTTTAGTTAATCAAAACATCATGAAAACTGACCGCACTTTGTGATGAAGTGCGGTCAAAATTTAAGGTGTTTTTAGAAAATTTTCTATGATTACAGGTAAATTTTGTTTAGTTTGCTAGTAGTTCACAGATTTAGGAAATCCAGATGAAAAAATTAATAAGCGGTATCGTGGCGGTGGCAATGGCATTAAGTCTTGCAGCCTGTGAAAAAGAAATAAAAGTTATCTCATTAAGTGGTAAAACAATGGGAACAACTTATCATGTTAAATACCTTGATGAAGGCTCAATGAAAGCAACATCTGAAAAGACGCATGAAGAAATTGAAGCTATCTTAAAAGATGTGAACGCGAAAATGTCCACTTACAAAAAAGATTCGGAATTGAGTCGTTTCAATCAAAATACCCAAGTGAATACACCGATTGAGATTTCAGCAGATTTTGCCAAAGTATTGGCCGAAGCGATTCGTTTAAATAAAGTGACTGAAGGTGCATTGGATGTAACTGTTGGCCCTGTCGTTAATTTATGGGGATTTGGCCCGGAAAAACGTCCAGAAAAACAACCTACACCAGAACAATTAGCTGAACGCCAAGCTTGGGTTGGTATTGATAAAATTGCCCTCGATATGAGTGCTGCCAAACCGACATTAAGCAAAGCACTTCCTCAAGTTTATGTCGATTTGTCCTCGATTGCTAAAGGCTTTGGCGTTGATCTGGTCGCTGAAAAGTTAGAACAATTAAATGCTCAGAATTACATGGTTGAAATCGGCGGAGAAATTCGTGCGAAAGGAAAAAATATTGAAGGCAAACCTTGGCAGATCGCAATTGAAAAACCAACTACAACAGGTGAAAGAGCGGTTGAAGCTGTCATTGGATTAGACAATATGGGAATGGCAAGTTCTGGCGATTATCGAATTTACTTTGAAGAAAATGGTAAACGCTTTGCTCATGAAATTGATCCGAAAACAGGTTATCCAATTCAGCATCATTTAGCCTCAATTACGGTACTTGCACCAACTTCAATGACTGCAGATGGCTTATCAACAGGGTTATTTGTGCTTGGTGAAGACAAGGCGTTAGAAGTGGCTGAGAAAAATAATCTTGCCGTTTATTTAATCATTAAAACAGATAATGGTTTTGTGACAAAATCATCCTCTGCTTTCAAAAAATTAACAGAAACAAAAGAATAGTTATGCAAACTTTATTTTTTACTTTAATCGCTTTCGTCGCAATTATATTGTTGATGTCTATCGGATTTATTATCAAAAAACAAAGTTTAAAAGGCAGCTGCGGTGGTTTATCTACCCTTGGTATTGCCAAAGCTTGTGATTGTGATAAACCTTGCGACACGCTTCAATCAAAATTAGATGCGGGCGATAAACAAGCAAAAGCCGAATATGAGCAAAAATTTGCGAAAAAAGATGGTGATTCGCAATTTTATGAAGTGAAGTAGTTCCATTTAACGTTGTGATGAGAGAACAGTATGCCCTATGTCAATATTAAAGTGACCGGTGGAGCAGAGGCGCCGACAGCTAAACAAAAAGCAGAGTTAATTGAAGGTGTCACCCATTTATTACAGAAAGTGTTAAACAAAAATCCCGAAACGACAGTGGTGGTTATTGACGAAGTCGATATGGATAACTGGGGGATTGGAGGGAAAACGGTAACTTCTCGACGTTCAATGAAGTGATCATGCCGTAACCTGTATGAAAGTGCCCGAAATTGTCGGGCATTTTTACTCTTACTTGATTTGCGGTAGAATGCCCAATTATTTATTTAGTGGAACATTTATTACTAAACTATGAAATCACAAACCTACGAAAAACATTTTCCGAAACTCTCTGCAGAACAACTTGCCCAAAATGCCACTAAAAAAGTCATTTGCGGTATGTCTGGTGGGGTAGATTCCTCCGTTTCCGCGTTTATTCTTCAACAACAAGGCTACCAAGTGGAAGGCCTGTTTATGAAAAACTGGGAAGAAGATGACGATACGGATTATTGTACAGCCGCAGCGGATCTTGCTGATGCGCAAGCAGTATGCGATAAATTAGGCATTAAACTACATAAAATTAATTTTGCCGCGGAATATTGGGATAACGTGTTTGAGCATTTCTTAACGGAATACAAAGCTGGTCGTACACCAAACCCCGATATTCTTTGTAACAAAGAAATTAAATTTAAAGCCTTTTTAGAATATGCCGCAGAAGATTTGGGCGCTAACTATATTGCTACCGGCCATTATGTACGTCGTCGTGGTGCAGATGATCAAGCAGAGCTATTGCGCGGCTTAGATAGCAACAAAGACCAAAGTTATTTCCTTTACACGTTGAGTAAAAATCAGGTAGGTCAAAGCCTTTTCCCTGTTGGTGAAATTGAAAAGCCGATCGTACGTGCTATTGCAGAAGATTTAGGTTTAATTACTGCGAAGAAAAAAGACTCTACCGGTATTTGTTTTATTGGTGAGCGTAAATTTAAGGATTTCTTAGCTCGTTACTTACCGGCTCAACCTGGTGATATTCGTACTGTTGATGGTGAAATTATTGGTCGCCATGATGGTTTGATGTATCACACGTTGGGACAGCGTAAAGGGTTAGGCATTGGTGGTTTAAAAAATGCGGGTGATGAGGCTTGGTATGTGGTAGATAAGGATGTTGAAAATAATGAGCTTATTGTCGCTCAGGGGCATGACCATCCTCGTTTATTTTCAAAAGGTTTGATTGCTAGCCAATTACATTGGGTTGATCGCGAGCCAATTCGTGAATTAGTACGTTGCACGGTTAAAACACGTTATCGCCAACAAGATATTCCTTGTGTGATTGAACCGATTGATGATGAAACTATTCGAGTGATTTTCGATGAACCTCAATCAGCCGTCACACCAGGACAATCTGCCGTATTTTACCTTGGTGAAATTTGTTTGGGCGGTGGGATTATCGAAGAACGGATTAAATAACCTAACAAAAAAGGCTTGGGATCCCAAGCCTTTTTCTTTGCGAAATTATTCGCCCAAACGCTCTTTAATACGAGCAGATTTACCTGAACGTTCACGTA